>Ga0065711_1001108_pt1 | contig 48248 bp, 26 predicted proteins | sample Hoacrofraction12_FD_59098 | JGI IMG/M metagenome (GOLD analysis project Ga0065711, IMG submission 59098) | Hoatzin crop microbial communities from Cojedes, Venezuela - Epithelial fraction 12 v2 (version 2) | ecosystem: Host-associated > Birds > Digestive system > Esophagus > Crop | place... | reverse complement strand
CCCCCCCCCTAATTTTTCCTCCCCTTGCTGGAATCACCTCTAATTTACACTGAATCTAAATCCAGAAAATTGAGACCATACTGAGAAATACCTGTGGATCCTTCTTCTAAAATTAGTCTAGGCATACAAAAGCCAAGTAGGCATCAGATTAGGTCAATAAAGGTCTTTCCGCTGATGCTTTGCTGGACTTCAGATCAGTGCATGAAGCAAACTTGCTTATGAATTTGTAATTGCTTGTGAAAGATGGTAGTTTAACTCCAAAATGCCGATGATTTAAGCCTCTGGACCAGCAAATACATCTAATTAAAATGGCACAACTCTGCTTGCAATTCAAAGTAAACAAGAACCCCAAAATTGCTGTTATGCCCTGAAGATAGAATGTTTAGTTAATACGGGGATTTAGACCATTATTTTTTTCAGCTGCCTCCATAGCAATGCGGTGTGGTATCCACAGTAGGAAACCTCATGCCAGCAGCATCTCTGAAATATGCTAAAACAATCTAAATTAGAAAATGTCAGCTTCTTGGCCAATGTTCCTTTGGAGTTTCTTTTTTTTTTTTTTTCCTTTCTTGTGCCTCTATAATTTTATTGGGATGACTAAATCTCTGAACTATGTTAGCAGTAAACAGAGCTAATTTACCCCCTGCTTCTTTGAAACAGCTGCTGACAGCTGCGCTATATTTCAATCATGGATCTTTGCAGTGCAGTCTGCAAAACATATTCATATTTTTTGTATTCTTCCCTCTGTTGTATTTGGACTGAAGGAGCACCAAATAGCGACATGTGCCGATTTTGCCTGTACATAGAGATTGATCTACATGAAAACAGGTTCAAGATGAAATATTGCCCAGCCAAAAAGGTTCTTTAAGTATAGGGAGAATAACCACACAGACACACAACATTATTGGGATATCTTTTGTAAAGTTGCAATGATTTATTTTACTAGTTTGTACAAAAGGCTTCTGACAACTGCTCTATGAAAAGAACCAGAAACGTGTATGCATTTTTGCCAACTGTTAATAAATATCTTCTTAAATAAGGAAACAAATGTGTTTAGGAACCGAGAATAATTTTTCCTGGATGTGATTGAAAAGGAATTCAGAGATGGAAATAAATAATTCTTCCGCTTGTGACAACTATTTACATAAAAATGTACAAAGAGTGAAGCTGATGTTAAGCCTAGCAACAGAAATCCTGTTATGTTAAAAAAACCCCAAACAAACAAAACAGAAACAATCCCCACATAATATTTAATATATGAATCCTATACAGCAAGATAGTGTGGTCCAAGTTAAAAATGCAATACATCAATGCAGTGACCACCAACACTGAAACACCCCCAAGAAAAACTAATCCTTGACTACTAAATAGTGGAAGTTTAGGCACGATTAGCTTTTAACTTTCTAGGTAGCACCGTGACTTCCTTTAGGAGGTTTAGAGAAGCACTGGTGTATATACGTATACAATGTCAAGAGACGCTTCCGCTCTGTGTGGTTTCAATGCCTTGCTCTACAGAAGAGACACACTGTGGGCAGTTTTGGCTGTTTATCATAGATGGTCTTGTCTGAAGGCTCCAGGGAGAGAAGGTCTCTTGGCTTCAGCTGCTGTCCTGCCATTTGGCTGCCTGTAACAGTTTGGCCAAAGTCTCACCTTGGGGCAGTAGGGCAGTTTGCTGGGGTTGCGCTGGCAGAGAGTGCGTGCTGCGGCTAGGCTGGTCCGGCAGATGTTTGTGTCTGCTGGGTTGGATGCTGGGCACATCTGGCAGTGTGGCAACTGCTCACCAAGGCCCCCGTCCAAAACCCAACGATGTCATGGAGAGACTTATGCTTTCCCATGAGCCTAATCCTGCTACTGAGAAAACTGGTAGGAACAGATCAATTGACTTAAATGAGATTAGAATTAGACCATCAAAAACCAGATTTCATAGACAGTAATTTTTTTTCTTCATTTGCTTGTTCTTTTTAAAGTGAGGCATCTAGTCTGGATTTGATCTGTGACTTAAAGGAAGAAGAGCAGTGATTTCCAGAATTGGGCGGTTGCGTTCATTTATCTTCTTTCTCTAACTCCCCTTTAAGACAAGACGTGGCGCCAAGTTCCCGCTGCGGCTGCATCTCCCTGTCCACTCCGTGAGCAGAGAGAACCATCTCCAGGGATTTATTACGTTCTGGGCCCACCTATTGGAGGTTTAGTTTTTTGAAGTTTGGAGATTTAGAGCTGGGTGTGCAGTGGGCCTGGTGTTTTATTGGACAGAATTTTCTTTTTTATCTCTCTGGTATAACTTATGCCAGTCCTACTTTTGTAATCGCAACATATGCCAGAGTGTTGGATTGGTTTGTGATAGGTTACTGCTACTTTGTATTCTGATTTACAACTTCAACTGAGTTTTAATTACGTAAGTATGATGTTTGTGTAACCTGTGACTTTAAAAGAAGGAAAAATAAAAGCCCTGGGGGGATGTTTTCTTGCTCCTGGTTCTAGCTTGTTGGTGTGGTTCGAATGGCATTACTTTTTTTATTTTTTTTTTTAAAGGCGAAGCCAATAATGGAGCAGGGCTTTTATTGTAAATGCTGACCCTGGGAAGTAAGGTTTTCTAGGTTGCGTCTAGCTGAATCTGCGTGGTGCTGGATGTACGTCCCAGCTTACAGCACCCTCTGCACCTGAGCCTCCATGTTTTGAAAAAAGATTGGAAATTGTTCTATCTGTGAACTCAATGGACATTATCCAAACAGGAGCAGGATCTTTAGCTGGCTTTCACAGCTCCGTAGCTGCTTAGGATACCCCAGCTAAATGTTAGGTTTAATCCCTGTTTTTTAATGTTTTGCTGCTTTCCTGTTTCAAGTTCATAGAAAATTCAAAGTCTTTCTGGTTGCTAGAGGAAATTTCCTTCCCTGTTGACAGAAAAGAGTGTACGCCAAAAGTCTTGCTCTTTGGAATCATTTTCTTCAGTTCTTTTGCTTACCAGTCAGAATTTTTTTTAGACTGATCTGTCCTATGAATTAGTGTTAATCCAGATATAGTTTTTGCTACTATAGTTTAAAACTGGAAGTTGCATGTAATTAATCTTTATTTTTGCCTATGAAATTGAAGCAAACAGAGGGATGGAAGTAATAATTCTCTAACAAAATACCTGTTCACTCCAGGTATATTTTGTTCACTTATTTTATTGCAAACTGTGTTACACGAACTACACACGCTTATTAGTCACAGCACATTCTCACCTTGGATAGGTTATTATTTTTGAACTCACAATCAACACTGGTGAGTTTGCAATCTTCAGAAAGACTCAGTTGCGAAAGTATGTATTGTAGGAGCCAATTTTGTAGAAAGATTTGGTTTTAAATTGTTTCTCTGACTTGTTTCAGTTTACAAGCTCATTGTCTGTAATAAACTAAAACAAAATGTGTTCAAATGCCACTTAGATCCAGAAACTGTTCCATTGTCTGAACTTTCAGAAGCCCAGTCCTAAAAACTGTTTGGGATTTTTTTTAAACCGATTGCTGGAGTGCTAACCTTTTCCCCTCCCCCACACAGCCATACAAAAACACTCTTGACAAATAACTTTTTTTTTTCTTTTCCTTTCCTACAAATCTAATGACAGCCACATGCTCGTACCACCATGTTCCTGTATTTTTTTAAGATAACATTGGAGCTGTCATCAAAATAGAGCACTGAGATGGCATTGAGTTGTGTAGGAGCACAGCACGGTTTCGGCACAGTCTCTGGGTTTATAAAGTGAACCTGGGGAATAAGAGTAGAGGCGAGTTAAGATTTACTTTTCCCCTCTCCTCCCCCATATTTTTCTTTCCCAGGCAACCTTCTGCCTGTCCCATATGCTCACTCAGACATGTTTTGAACACCTGGCTTTGTGTACAAACATCTTGAGATGTCCCCTGCATGTACAGAGGCTGACGCACGCACCCAAGTCAGATCTAGCTGGAAATCTTTCAGTGAGGCAGGTTTTCATTAGAAAGTTCCCATGTGTCAGAGCAGTCAGTGCTCTGCAGGAGTGTACCAGTTACGATAAACTCTGTGGGACGTGCAGGCAAGGTCTTGTGAGAAATCCAGGGCCCCTGTCCCTGCGCCTGGCAGCACCGAGACCCAGCTGGGGCCCAGGGCTCCAGGTCCCCTGCTGCAGGACCTCCGAGGATAGGGGGGGAAAAAGCAAATAAAAAGGAATCTACCAGGACAAAACCACACAAGATGTTTCTTCCCTTGGAAACATAGATGCTTCTAGTTTCCTCAATACTTTTTGTGGTGTTGCGCAGGGACATGGGATGTGGGTGTAAAGGTGGAGTGAGCCTCATCGTGCCCTGCTGATGTGTGCAGGGGTCTGGGCTGTTAAGCTGGACCCAAGCTGAGTAGGGGAGGGCATCCGGACAGGTCAGTTGCAGGGGCCGCATAGCCGGGGTACTCGGGACCAGTGTGTCTTATGGCCCATGCCAAGAGCTGAGGTGCATTGGCTTTGGTGACATGGCTGGGGCTGCGTGGCCCCAGCCAAGGGTTCCCCTGAGCACAGGTGCTGTGCCACGAGGACACGCCAGCTCAGGGCTCCCATCTGGACATCTTTGCACAATTTCATAACACAAATACACCCACAGAGCAGCTGGGCTGGGCAATTTTGAGATTCACTGACCCCTTCCTAAGTCTGCCCCCAAATCCGCTTTTGGCAGCAGCCTGCAGTGGATCCTGACAGAGATTTTTCAAGAGATGCCAACAGTGGGTCTCACATCCTGCTCTTTCTGTCCTGTGCAGTGGGAGTACACCACCATTAAGATGTCTATCATAGGGCCCTTTGAAACTAGAGCGAGCGTGTCAATGTTTGCAGCAAAGACAAGGTAGTTCCTAGCCAACTATTAATTCAGGCCACTTGGCTAGACATGTTTAGCCAGATGCTGCAGGCATCTTAATGTACTAACGCAGACCTTCCCTCTCTTGTTAGCTTAGAGATTTTTTTTTCGTGTATAAACTTACTTCTGAGTAGCACGTATCAGAAATAACTCTGTACTAGGAGCTGCGGTGCACCTACCAGTGTCTGCACAATGGCATGATTTGTAGCATTCATGTATGAATTCAGTGGGAAAGCACATTCTCCTTCACAGTAATACGCAGCATAGCCCTCCGGAGCGATGATCCAGTCCTTGATTAAATTGAAGATGTTAGTTTGTGGAGAAAGACAGAAATATGGCGCAGTGAAGCAAAAAGCAGAACAGCACATATATCTAACAATTCATATGTCTGCATACAATGACAGTAGCCTGCAAAACAAAAATCTGCTACTCTGGCCTTTCTAATGGTATCTCATACACCTCTAAAACAGCCGCTTTTCCTGGAAGGACGTATCCCACTTTGCAAGTGTGCCCATAGAGTGCTGAACTTCAGGGTTTAGTTTTTTTATCTAGTCAGCAGTGTCCTTCTGGCTGTCCATAAGGATCACTTCACCATCACTGACATGCAGGCACAAGCTTTCAGAAATTAAAATGTCTTTAACCAGGTCTACAAGAATTGATAGATGAAAATGGGGAGCCGTATGTGCATTCATCGCTGCCAGAGGAAATTCAGGGGGCCACAGTTTCTCAAAAGAACCGAAGTGTGCTATTTTTCTAGACAGTGTTCCACTGAATATCTGTATACTCTGGCTTTGCAGAAGCACTTCTTAAGCATGCTAAAGGCAAGATACAATTTCTTCCCCCAAGGATAAAAAGCAAAATATCTCCAGTTATTGGCTTGATCTCACTATTGCAGCTCAGTCAGTGATGTGCAGAGGCACCCCAGCTCACACCCCAGTCACTCGCAGCCCTTACCTGCCACCCCAGGTCCCTGAAGCTGACGTAGAGCTCGTGCTTCTTGCAGGCTTGTCGCTGGTCGCTGCTGCTGTTCTCTGCATGAGGGGAGGGGGGGTCTGTGAGGCTGGGCTGCCCCAGCACCCACAGCCCTCAGCCATGCCCAGCAGGGAGTGAGGCATCACTGCTCAGCTGTTGCACTTGTGGCTTTTTTTTTAAAAAACATTTTCAGTTTTAGTCATAAAATAATGGCTGGGTTCAATATGTATGAAATGCCCCTCTGGCTTTTTGTGCAAAGCTAAAAAAGGCCTGGGAAAATAGGTGGGGTTTTTTTCCACCCCCTTTTCTTTTTGCCCTGGGCTTTCTTGGACCTCATATTAGCAAAAAGTAGATCTCTGATTACTGCCTGCTATATAAAATGAGAACCTGTGAAAGGAGTAATAGGGAAAGGCACTGTTTACCTATTTTCTAAATTTCTAACTGCATTACTGGTGATAGCTGCACCTTCAGGCCTACGAAGGCCACACGTGACATTAAGACAACGTGAAATCTGTTCTTCTGTCCAGTGCAGCTGGATGCAGATTTCAGACTTCTCGCAATGGGTGACAAGGCTGAAGCCAAAGAATAAAGCATCAGTCTGAATCGTGGATCTGAGCAACCATGACTGTCAGTGCAGTTTTAAAGTTGTGTCCATCCAGATGTATAGCCTGAGCTGCAGACCCAAGCAGAAGTACTGGAAAATATTTTTTCAACTCTTATTGTTGGAAACTAACTCAACACGGGGTCCCCAAGGTGGAAGCGGGACACTGGTTACAGGGAGTTTTCTAACCTTGCAGAAGTAAGAAATTCTTTTGTCCATTACCCAACTTAAAAAATTGAATTGATATATAAGTGCACACTTAAACTGCAGACCATCTATGCCTGGGGAACTGCAAAACCCAGAGCTTGGAAACACAAGCCATGGAAAACCATTTTAAGAGACTCTAGGACTTCAGGTGAGAGATACAGAAATAGATCTATGTGGGCAGGTCAGAGAAGCCACACCAATCACCAGGGCTGCAGAAAAACATCATGATTTCTAGGACAGGAACGACCTGATTAAATATCAGAAGCTGCAACAAGACTGATGGGAGAGAGTTCTCCCATAGCCTTGCAGGTAACCCTAGGCAACCCAAGGCAAAGGTGAGTTGTGTAAAATGATATTGTGCCCTGCGTTGTCCTTTTCCTTCCACTTCTTGCAAGCTCTCCTTCCATTCAGTGAAGTGCTCTCAGAAATAGAGTTGGAATTTGCCTTTGTCCTCAGCAGAGCTGGCCCTGCACTGCGGTTCCTGCTGGGAAGGTCACCAAGGGCCCGTTATTCTGAGGTATCTCGTAATTAAGCCACGTTTCTATTTTGAATGCCTGACGGAGTTTTCTTCCATATTAGGAAACACAGCTCCCCCCAGAATAGCTGCAGTTATCCTGAGAGACGAATGGGTTTTCCTCTTCCATGCAAAACTTTTGGGACTACTAAACTTTTTTGGGGCTAAACTTAAAATCACAAACTCTGAAAATCTACAGCATTTTGATTCAGATCCACTGAAATATATTATTGCTTTGATCACTTACACATTGGTTTAATGTAATTATCTTACATTTCAAAGTGAGAATTTATTTCATGTGGGAGAAAAGGAGATGGCCTTTTTTTAAAAATTAGATTAAGAAATCTCTCAGTTTAACACTGTTTCAAAGAAGCATTATTTTTTTAGCTTCTTTGGAATAATCCCTAATCTTAAATACTTTCAAATCAGCAAGATAACACTAGTGGTAGACAAAAGAGAAAACAAACAGGCTGAGCATGGGAAAAGCCATTCCCATCCAGTGTCAAGTCCAGCAGAGCATTATCCCACACCCAGACCCGCGCTGTACCTGCGATGTTCGACACCCGGAAAGCTTCCTGGTTCTTTGGCGGTTTTGATCGATTCTGGCTCCTTTGCTTCCCTCCCGTGGAGCGAATACTGCGAAGATGGACCTCAGTGGCTTTGAAGAAGGCTACGGTGAACGGCTGCTTGTTCTGCGGGCCGTGCCTTCCAATAAGACCCGCCAGTTTGGGATTGATGCTTTGCCCTTAACAACAGAACAGACTGATCAGAGGGCCTGCAGTAACTTTTCCATTTCAGCAGACATAGTAAGGATGACGAGGAGGAGAGCTGCTGCCTGGCTGCGAAGGGCGATTCCTAGGCAAGTCTGTATGCGTCGATCCACCAAGGGCCTGGACTTAATCGGCAAAGCTGCTTCTGACGAGAGCAGTCAGCTCAGCTAACTTCATTTTATATCTGCGTGTAAAAGTTACATAAAATAGTCCTACATATAATTATTTTACCCTAAATCCGCTTAGCATTAACTTTTCCTGCATTCTTTAGAGGGGTTTCTTTAAGTTCACCAACCTATAATTTGAAGTGATCCTATAAAAGGAACCATAAAACTCAGCCCATAGGAACACTAAATTCCCACTGGAAGGTTATTAACTTAAAATAAAAATGCCTTGTATGAAATGCTGACAGAGTTCCAGATATATTGTAGCTGAGAGAAACAAATAGTTCAGATGTTCAGAGACATTTTGCTTATTGCTGTATCTCAGCACTACTGTACCCAGTAACTGTGGATTACTGTTCGTGGTTTCTTCATCCTGGGCTTTTAAAATAGTTTTATTCTTAGTAAAAGATGATTAGGTGGTTTCTCTGTAGAATGAAATCAATTATTTACAGAAGACACAAGGGGTGGATGGCAGCAGGAAATTTAACGTTCCTCCCTGTTGCCTCCAAAGGGTATCTGGGCACTGTTGCGAAATGCAGGGGCGATACCCAGATTTACTCTGTTCCAAGCTATTGAGTACTGCTGCTAAGTCAAAGTTATGTTAATGGCTTTTGTGATCCTTCTGCTAAGGACAGAGCTGGGCCTTGTCAGCCACAAAGCAACTATGCCAGTGGACAGCTGACGCTTTCCGAGAAAGGCAGCCTGGCCAGGGAGAGCAGGCGAGGGGCTCTACAGTCCACTGACAAAAATGGCCTTATCTTGCTAGTTTCTGACTGCTGTGTGAAAAGAAGCTGGTAACCTGAAGTATTTATAGGTAATATTCTATAACTGCTGAGTCAAGTAAATACCAAGTCTTATAAATTATTGTCTTTATGGAATTGTTTCCATCTTTGCTCTTGCACACGTCCAGAAGATTGGTAAATGTGACAGACCCAGAAAAAAGGGGGCTGTGGTCAAAGAACGAGGCCAAGAAACAGACTGGCCTTGGCTGGAATCCATTTTCTATTTTTCCCAAAGTGCGCAGCCCAGCGAGCAAGTCCCAAGCTACAATATATGGGATTTGTGGAGAGGACTGGCTTGAGGTGGTTTAATGGGAGCACGGCAGCTTGGCAGCAGGACGGCTGCCCGGCGTGGCCAGGTCCCGTGGCACACCACCACGGAGGAGGAGCAGGGCCAGGCCTTGTAAAGTAGATAAAGTAAAACTAATCTGACAGCGCACCAGGAAAGCTGGGGCGAAAATAGCAAATGCAAAAACTCATGTACGTAGATTTATATGTGGACACACATCAACAGCTTCACCTTCTGCTTAAGCTCCTTTCTGGAAACTTGTCCAAACAGTTTTCATTTTAAACATTTGAGGCTGAGCCCACAAAGTGCTTAAGCAAGTAGCTAATGCTAAATATATAAGTAGTTCCACTTGTGCTCAGGCTTTGCTGGATGGAAGCCTTATTTCCTGAAAATAAGCTCAGCTGCAGGAGTCAGAGCTCATTGAATACTGCTCCTACGGTTTTTCCTGCCCCTTCAAAGTCTTTCTGTTTCCCTGAACTGTTTAAACCAGCAAGGGCATCTATGGCTGTGGTTTGTCCAGTGTCAATTATTTCACATTTGCCATGTCTCTAAAGAGTCAGTCAGCAGTATGCACTGAAGAGACCCACTTCATGCTGATATGTTTAATGGATTTGCATTAGCGCAGCAATAAGTAGCATTTGACCAATGAATTCCTCATGTAGCACTGACGTGTCATGTCCAAGGCCAGTATGGTGGCAATGTTTCTTTAGGGGGGAAAAAAGCATGTAATGCTCTGTATGTGAAGTAGCAAATTGCTCTTTATTAAAAGTGGGAAAAATCCACTTTCTAACTTTCCTATGCACCCAGGAAGCAAGGTTAAACACAAGGGCACGCGTGTAGTCCCCATCAGACAATGATAAACTTCTCCCAAAAGAACTAAAGCTGTGCTCTTGAAGCAGAGGGCATGGCTTTATCTATTTATGTAGCCGCTTTTCTAATACTGTCAAAAATGGGACCTTAAGTAATAAACTAAGTAAACCTAAGTGCGTAGCTGCTGTTCCCATGTGCTGCTGCTGTGCAAAGCATCTCGGGCGCTGGGCTCAGAGCCCACTGAAGGCTACTGAGTCACTCAAGTGTTTCTTTTGCTTGCTGCATGAGCTGATCCCCCTTTTCTAAGAGTAAACTTCTTTGATTCCACCCTAGTTATACCTGTTGATAGACTTATTTGGCAAGATTATAAAGAAGTACAAAGATCAGTTAAATTAATTTCTTTTGTATAATTTCATCTGGACAGTGCTCATGATGTCAGAATTTTTTGTACATATGTAATGACAGATACAAAGAAAATAATTTTTTTTCCTTTCTTCTAATTCACTTAAAGCTTTGGGGATTGCCCAAGCATATAGTGTTGCATCAAAATCCTGCTGTGTCTGCAGCATGTGATTTTCATATGAAGTTCAGGTGTAAAAGCAGCTTTCTTGTTAGCGCACACAGTTGGTCTAAATCCAAAATGAAACGTAGGGAGCAAGGAAGGACATGTCCTTGCCATTCAAAATAGAAAGAAAAATTCACGTGTATGGTGCAGAACTGTGAGTGCAAAGGGGTGCTGTCAGGGGACTTGGTTATAGAAGACAAGCAGAAAATCAGCTTCTGTGTCTCTGTATTTACTTTTTAAATACTGTAATTGGCTTTTCTACCTTTAATGACAGGCTGATTAAAGTATTCTTAGTCTATTTTGAGAAAGCAGCAAGTTACTTTTTATGTGATTTCAACCCTTTACGAACTCAGCTAGATTTTTCAGGAGTGTAAAAAGAAACCAGATTCCTAATTTTCATTGAGTCGAATAACAGATGAGAATGTGCTTTTCACTGAACTTGGGAATTTTTCTCTTTGAAAGCACTATCTGTGATAGACCTGGCTGTATTTGTTTAAGGGTCTACTCCTGATCACTCCAGCAGAGCAGACAGAGTAAGTGTGTGCAAAGTTACAGCGTTTCCTTGGATGTAGGATCCTGAAAAGTCTCCACTGAAATCTGTAACATATTCATAAATCAGCTGCCTTCCTCCTTAACGCTGAAAAACAGGATTTACTTTTGCTGTAAAATCACTAGGTGAGGGTGGGGGAGGACAGAGCGATAAGCAGGCTTTATCGGTATAAGAGTGTGAGTGTGATACTGTAGTGTCGGTAGTGTTTAGAGGTATTAAGCCTGCTTCCAGCTATCACTCTTCTGTGGACTCTGGGCTCAATCTTGATGTTTTTCCTATATGTGAACAGAATTGAATGAATGTGCGATGATTGTGGACACAGCTTCTGTACTTCCAAGTATTTCCTTTAGGAGGCAAACTGGAAACTAAAACCAAAGGCAAGTGTTTGAAAACAGGTTAAGCTTGTCTTGGCTGCTGATTTGCCTTACTGCTTTAGCTTTAAGAGTTAAGATTAAGTTGTAAACCAGGCTGGATTTGAGTCTTTATGCAAAGGTGGCAAAAGGCATCTGTCACTGGGGTGGGGACTAGTAACTTCCATGGTGAAGCTCCTGCTTTGTATCTGTGTTTGGGTTTCTGCATTCACTGCTCACTCAGAAAGGGCAGGTTAAAACAAACCCTGTGCACCTCTCTGTGCACAGATCTCGCATGAGTAAAATCGCCCTTTCATGTAAATGACTCTCCGCAGGCTGCTGCTTTGTGCAGTCTTTATGCGAAATACTACTTATTGGAAGCGGTTCAGAGTGTTGCATAAAAACCAATAGCAAGCCATTATCATAGATGCATATCTGGAGAATGAAAGTATGTTCTTAGATTAACTACACTCAGGGTACTTATAATAGTTTTGAGCTNGATTTTGCTTAACCTCTCCTGCGGGGCAGACAGGCAGTTTCAGATGGTCCCAGGTCCTGGGAACCCCCAGAAGATCCAGGATACTTTGGTTTCCTTGCACAAGTCTCGAAGTGAGCATCAGGAATACTTAACTTTAAGAACAAAGCAGCATGACTTTTTAGTTAAGACCTGGTTAGGAAAATTCCCTGATTCTAAACTACATCCTTTCTGGAGATGTTTCAGAGCCAGGTCTTCCCACCCATTCCCAAACCTCACAGGTTTGTACTATAAGCACACTGCAGACCTCGGAGTCCAGACCAGGCATGACTTTACTAGGCATTTCTACTGCCACAAAGGAAATTAAAATGGTTCCTAGCTGTTTTCTGAATTTGAAAGGGCTTTTGTGCCAATTAACACCAGCCTTATACATCACTCAATTGTGTCTTTTCGCACATAGCAGAGTTTCTTCCTCTCTCCTCGACTGGGTTGCACTACCTGCAAATCAGCCAGCAGCATACACAAACCTTGGCAGGGATGGGTACGTAGCTCATACTGAAATGACTGCAGATAGGTTACCAATCTGCCAAAGCATTTGAGTACATCCTTAACCTGAAATATGTCTATGGATTATTTTTTTATTATTTATTTGCATCTTGGGCAAATTCAGGAAAAACATGCTTAAGAAATCCGATGCAAAAGAAGGGAGTACTGCATGCTTAAGGCTTCCCCTGGCTGGGATTCGTATAGCTGGAAAGGAGACTCCCTGATTGATGTTGGTGCCTGACACTCACCATCGATGCCTTCCACGGATAGCTGCAGGCCAAGATTGTGCTGGGGATTCACCACCCAGTGATTACTGGTTGCAGTAATGTCAAACACCAGCCACCCTTCTTCTGCGGCCCAGATTGTTCTAGAGTCAAGCAGGAACAAATCTGAATCCCTGAAAAAAAGATGAGTAATTCCCAGTTACCAGGCTGTCCACAGGAGTCTACAGACATTCACATACGTGCTTTAAGCGGCACACTCGGTCGGCCTTTCAGCAACAGGCGGATCATGCCAGAGCCGGGTTGGCGTGCTTCCCCGCCTAACCACCTTCAGATGAAGCGCTTTTCTTCCCTTTCCAAAAGGGAGGATGGGTTGAAGCAGAGTTGAGGTGGTTTTGGGTTACTTTGCTATTGCAGTTAACCTTAGAGCTGCTGATGCAACTTCAGAAAAAACGCTTGCTAGGCACAGATTTGCAAAATTATTGTTTGCATATGCAAACTTGGTAATTGGGCAGACAATGCTGCTCATTATCCTTTCCACACATAATTTCCTGACTTCTATGCATAATTGTAGCATTGGTGCAAGCCAGCTGGAACACTGGTGTGCATATTTTAATATATATAATGATTTTTTAAAAATTTGTTCATGTGAGGTTACGAATAATTGATTGAGGCAATAACCCTCTGCACAGTCGCAGGTCTGCATTACTTTGGGCAGCAATTTTCTTTCAATTCATTGCTTGAATTTTTTAAAGGCCACTGCTGGGTTTTTCTAGTTGAAGAGCTAATACCAGAAAATGAGAAAGATCAGAAACTGAGAAAATTTCATGCATTTGAAAGGGGTGAAATAATTCTGGATTTACAAAACATTTCCTGGCAAATTTCTGTAAAATGAAAATTTGAGAAAACACAGGTTCTGTAAAGGAAGGGATCTTCTCTTATCGGAAATTAAGAAAGAGACAAAACTTGGATGAGAATACTGGATAGTGGTGCAGTTTCTTTGTAAAAAACGACTTTACAAGAACAAAGAAACACAGTGGAAGTGTCTAGACAAGTCCCGTAAGAGCTGCTTTTGTAGTTACCGTGCACAAACATGATGACTTGTTTAAGTGTAATTATATCCTTTTGAATGAAGAAATATCCTTGGAAAATCCTTTAATCATGTCCTCAAAGCTTAAAGAAGGCCTTATCAATTTTGTCACTATTGATTTGTCACGCCAATAAATATACGTAACTTAGTTTACACAGCGCCTCTTGTTTGCATGAAATATCAAGTGATCAAAAAATGAATTTGAGAAGTGCTGTCAGCATAGCGGCTTTTGTCTCATAGCTTTTAGTGATTCTTTTCCCCCTGAGATATCAAGAAATTAGAGGCTTTTGTCCCACACAGCTGACTCAAAACAGAAATGGGAGTTTTATTGCAATGTTTTTACAGTCTAGCTTTCCTTTCAACCTTTGTGGGCCAGGGCGTGTAAGAGATGATGGCTTTCCTCCGTGAGCTAATGGATGTCACCGCCTCTGGCTCCGTGCTGGCTCACATGACAGTAAACTTCTGAAATTAGCTCCCACAGAGCACGTGAGCACATCGCCCAGCGTGTGGTGCCGAAAAGGAGGATTCTGTCCTTTCCTCACTAATGCACGATGCTGTTGACCTTAGCTGAACACGTATATACAGCCAATGCTGCTGAGGGTGCGATTAGTGCTGCGTGGGGCAGCCGGAAGAAAAGCAGTGGCTTTCTGTCTGCTCCGTTCAGAACAATGAGCCAAGGTCTGATGCTTGCAAGAGATGTTTTGCAGGGGTGGGATTGTAAGAATTGCAGTTCCTTCCTTCACCCAGGACATCCCTGCCACAGAGAAAGGCACAGGAGAGGAAGCTTTGCTTTCTTTTAAACAAAAGTTCTGGTTTGGGGAAGAAGCCCTACATCAGAATTGAACTTCCTGCAGTGCTTTCCTACTAACACATAAGGGGTCCTGGGAGAGTATTTTGGTGATGTTTAGGCAGCCAAAGCAGCCGGCTCAGGAAGGGGCCGTGGTACAGTGATGGAGAGCCTCAACCCAGGTGTTGGGAGCTGCTCTCTGGAGCTCAGTCAGCTTTGCTGGGTGCACCTAGGACAGCTGAAGATAAACAGTATGGATAACCCCCTCCCTCCACATACACATTAGTCACAGCAATGAAAGATGCCTGAACTCCAACTGGGGGACAAATTTCCTGGGGTTTCATCCCCACCCAGAAGCGATGGCCCTGTTCCCACTGTGCATGACGCAGCGCATGGACACCTCCCACCCTTCCCTGTTTACAACACGCTGAACAAAACACATCCCAGAGGAGCTGGGGATGAGGGAGTAGTACGGATTGGCCCGTTCCAATGGCTGAGTCCAAGTTTCCAGAAGTAAAGGGTTTTTATGTTCACATACTGCATCATTTACGCATGGCCCCTGAATGGAACTCATGATTCACACAAGGTTTAGTTAACAGGGACTTGGCTTGCTTGGTTTTTCTCCCTTGTACTTTGCAGGTTGAAGATAATAGCAGTAACGATAACTTTTTTTGTTTTTAGCTACTGCTCAACTGCAGTATTACTCAGAAAAACCAGCCTTTAAGCTTCCCATGCTGACATGATGCAATCAGGGTAACCAGACAACATGAGGCATCAAGTACCAGGGTGAGTCAGTCTGGGAAATTGTATAATGGTTTGTTTTCCTGTAGTTACAGCAATGTGCAAACAATAGGCCTGGAGGGGAAGCCCAAAGTGAGAGAGATCAAAGGGACCCACTAAAGGGAAATATCCTTCCCACACACGCTTGGAACATTTGGACCCAGAAAGGCCCCATGTCAGATGCTCTCTGGAGAAGTTCAAGCACTCCTGGATTAGCGCTTTCCACTCTGGCCCACCAGCAGTGGCCAGAGATGGGATGCAAAACCTGACTGGTGGTGCAAGCAGAGGCTCCTGAGATTGTGGCACCTGTTCTGATGAGAAGAAACCTCTTGTTCTTTTAAAGAGAACAACCTCCCTTTAAGTGACATGCCCTGCTCTCCAAAGACTTACGGCAAACAGTGTTAAATCACCAGCTAATCGACAGCAAGGCCTTCAGGCATCATTGTTGGACAAGACATAATAAACGTAGCAAAGAAATGTTATTCTGCTTAGACCTAAACAAAATATGCTCTGAGGGCTCCCACCTAATGAGTTATCATATGAGACGGTGCTAGTTAAGTCTAAATAATGTGGCTGGTTTGGGTTTTAGGTTTGAGATAAAGATTCAAGTACAAAGGGAAAAGGTTTCTAGTGCACATCTCACCTTCTGGTACCTTACCTACCAACTGTATGCATATTTAGAGCATTCTTGGAGCAATGTGAATAATGGCTCTGCAACCAGCAGGCAGAAAAGCACTTTGGTTCCTTGGCCCTGCATTCAATCCCTTCATTTGAGAACTTCAGAGTATGTGAGAAATTGTACTGAACCTCCCACCAGACCAAGAAATTGGAAGAGGCATTTTACAGAAAATTAAGATGGGCCATGGAAATGTTGATGTCTAGATTAGAATTACCTGAATTCTGGGTCCAGACCGCAAGTATGTTTTGTTGACACCACATCAAAATGGGTCAGCATTCAAAAAACGTACATCAGCAGGACCGTCAAAGCTTTTAGCAAGGATAAAACTCAGGGCTTTCAGCTCAATTTTCTCAAGCATTGTGCTGTCGATGGAGCCTAAGATGAGGACAGGAGGTTGGCACTCGTCTGCTGATCGCTTTGGTAGTGTCTGGTGCTGGATGCCAGAAAGGAGAGGCACCTTCTGCTAGCACTCCTAAAAATTTGTCTACAGGTCATAGAACTGCTGTGTGGTCTACAAAATTTCCGTAGTGAACTTGATGTTTTCTGGACTCAAGGGTGCATAACAAGTCTTGCAAAGTGGACTCAAGGGTGCATAACAAGTCTTGCAAAGTGAGGATGGCTGAGGAGGATGCATGTGAGATTGTGTCTGGAAAGCAGCTGGTGTTACGGAGGTGGAAGTGCTGTGTGTGACCAGGGATGTGGAGGGCGGGTGGCATGAGTGGGTAAGAAAGAGGATCACAGGGGATTAGTGGAAGGGAAAAGGACTGGAAGAAGTGAGGTTTGTGGAGAAAATAGGGGAGACAAAATGCAGAAAAGGCAAGTAAGAATATTCTGAAAGGAATTATTCTTGAAAGGAAACGGTGAGGAAGAGAGTTGCCACGTTGCAATGCAGTAATTCTAAGACAAGAAAAAGCATTACCAACCAAGAAGCTTCATGAAAATAGTATGTACGGGCTCTTTGCCTTTTGCTGGGGTATTTTTTCAGCTTCTAGGATGCACTTTAGTTTGTAGCTATAAACACTAGAAATGTATCCAAAAATCAGAAGTACAGCATGTCTCCTGATCACCTGCCTTGCTGAGTTGGGGCATAAGAACATGGACTAGCAAGAAAGACTCAATGAAAATATGAGAGTTGGCAATTCTGGAGTAGCAAGGGAGAACAGGAGATAAAACTCTGCATTTATAAGCTATAATGCTGTAAGTTCTGTACTGCTCTAGGGTAGCCCTCTTATCAAACAGCACCAGCTTTTGCATCTGTTGTCTTCACTCGCTTTCCCCATCTGCCTCATCAGCTCTGCTAGTTCAAGCTGCTGGTTGACAAGTGGTAATAAACACTAATGAGCACTTCCAAATGGGTTAAAAATCAATGGGAAGAAGGACAGGCAGCGGAAGAGAAGGAGACTCTCAGCAGCTCTCATTACCAGACTGATTCCTGCGAGGCGCTGGCACCCTTGGCTGCGGGCAGACTTGGAGCCCTGGCTCACCTGGCCGTGTCCTGGTAGCAGCCAGCCCAGGGCCACTGCCAGCAGGTCCTGCCGTCCCTTGCCTGTGTTCAGGTCGTCTGCCAGCCCAAAGAGCACGCCGAGGCTGCCTGGCAGCTACGCCGCTCAAAGCCCTCCCTGCTGGTTTGAGGAATTACAGATCTAGCAGTGTTTTAAACAATAACCGTACTGTGACACCCTGCAACAGACTTCGGATTGCTTTACAAATATGGGTCAACCCTCCTGCTTCCGTTTTCAAGTGGGAAACACTTGAGGCACAGATGTGTTAAATGTCTTACTGACTCGGCATGTAAACCACAGCCACTAAGCCAGGAGCATAATCCTATCCTCCTGACTGGTGTTCTAACCCTAGAGGGGCTGTCTGGGTCATGGGCATGGTGCAAGATGGCAAGTTTACTAACAGGCAGCCCAAGGACAGTGCTGGCATCAGGGAACAGGGTCAATTCATGTCCAGGTTTGAGGAGGTGAAGGGAGGAGCAGGCAGAAGGAGCATCCTGGGAGGGCGAGAGGAGATCTGGGCTTAAAGGCATATGTTTGGATTAAAAACCTGCAGTATCCAGATTCCAGTTTGCTTGGTGTCATTGCTTAAAGTCAGCTGCAGCTGTCCAAAGACAAGCTTAGGAAAATATTTTTCAGACTTTCCTACTTTCAGAGGGCCCCAGGATCTCCCTGGGCCTCTCCCTGGCACGTTTGCAACACCCTCTGTACACAGACCTGATGCGGCCATCCTCCCACACCTTCCCCTCCCCGCGCGCCTGGGATCCCCTGCTTATCCTTCCCCCTCCCTCCCTGATAAAGCCCTCCCCGTGCCCCCGGGGAGCAGCCGCCAGCCAAACCCAGCCTGGGGTCTGCTCCAGGCAAAGGGGTGGCCACAGCAGCAGCGCAGTTTGCTTGGAGGGGATTTCCACCAAGGACTGGTCTGAAAACTGGCTGTAGTGACACACCTGCGTAAATTTTGTTGACTCTTGGGAGAAATTAAATGCACTTTAAAATTTCAGCAGATTCTTAATTCTGTTTTGTGTGTTTCTCGTAGTCATGTTCCCTTTCCTATGTGGTGTTTGAGAAGGGTAAGGTCTAGGTTTCAAAGACTGATTGAAAGTGGCAGTGGGAGTTTGTTACAGAGAGATGCAACATGTTTCCTAAATATGAAGCATCTTGTAAAAGCAGTGCTGAGAGAAATGAGGTTATATACATATCTCTGACACTTTATATACAGCTGTTTCTATTCAGCGTTGAATTGCTGTTCATCGTGCATCACTTAGCTGAGCAAGAGCCCACTGGGGTATGCAGAATGCCTCCTGCAGCTACTCAAGTGCCTGTGAAGAGTTGTGCCTTGCTAAGTGAGTTCAGGATTTGTCAGAGGTTTTGCAGACTGCGGTGGCTTTTAGGAATGGTCTGAAAGAGATAACTAGATGCAGCTCTGTTCTTGGAGAGCGACAGGGTTTCCACGCTAAAGTTCCCTTGCTGCTCGCAAAGAGGCGAGTACAGTTATCAACTGATTTGAAGATAAGTCACCATTAAAAAAAAAAAGTTAAAGCTATTGTCAGTACCTTTCTAGATGCTGTTAGTACTTGCAGATACCATCATGGTGCTGGGGCACAAACGTTAAAACAAGCTATACCCTTCTTTGCTGCACCATCCCTAGAACAATCGCACTGGGACTTAAAAAAGCTCCAAAAAGCAGGCACATCTGCTTCACGGGTTGGGTGGGCCTAAGCCTTTCTAAGTTACTAGAATTACATGTTTCAACCCACAACACGGAAACAGACTCCAATGAACAGGAGAAAGGGGCTGGAGAGGCGCTCAGGTTTGATCTGGGTGCAGAAGTGGTGTAGTTTGAGCACAGACTAAAGCGTTCCAGCTGCAAGTCAAACCCAGGAATGCATCGTGCAAGATCTTATTTTTCTGTAGGGCTGGTAACATGAGCATTCAAATCATTCATGGTCTTTGAAGCCTGTGAAATCCATAATGGCCACAAAGTGAACATGAAGCAACTACATTTCAATTACCAAAGGCTGGTCAAGTACCTGGCTTTATTCTCTCCAGTAACAAAACTCCCATCGACTTCAAAGGGGTTGGGATTTACTCCACAGTGCAAGTGCTGGGTCCAGTGAAATCAGAGATGTAACTCTGGGATGAGGTATTTTAGCTTCTGAAGGTGCAGATAGATGGGCAGGATCGAGCTCTGGTGTTGAGGGAAGCTATAAAGTCTGCATTTGTTCTGCAGCTTCAGGCTGATAAATTGAGGATGATGCCCTTACTGATAATCTGCCCCAGAACTACACGGGTACTTTTGGAAAATACACGAGTTCCTGTCAATTGCAACAGGAGCTGGGTATCCAGCCTGCTTAGCTGCTATTAGCAATCCCTCTGCACACCTGTGTGTCTCTTCAGCACTGAAGTCCCTTCGAAATTCTTGCTTTGGCCAGCGCTTACAACACTAGCGGAGAGTCTGAGGGTAATGGACATTCTGTTACAGAGTGGTTCACAAACTATTTCATGATTCCACTGTAAAAGTATCAAAGTTCATTTTTCTCAGGCTCATATCGATAACCTTTATTTTGACATGTTCCCTGCACAGATGCCCGAGATAAATGACTTTCAACACCTCATAGCAAGCCATGTGCCCCATGATGTGTGCTCCCTAGCACTTTGCTTTCCCGCAGCACCCAGGAGGGGGGAGGCAGAGGCTGGAGCAGCACCCGGCTCCCTGATGGCAGCCTTTAGTTCCCACTAGCAGGTTTGCGACCACAAACAGGGACTTGATGTCCCGCTGCTCAGCACCCTTCTCAAGCCAGTCACTGGCTGTATAAAACTCTTTCCCAGGCTTCTGGGTGAGTGAACCATGAAGACCAAACAGAAGTTGGACATGAGTCACTGGACTTTCAGTTATACGCGCGAAAGCTTTGAGACATGTTATATTAGTCAAAACATCAAATGTTTTCACTGTGTTTATGACATTAGGAACATTTTTGTTCATGAATGTACTTGTTTGCTTAAAGTGAATAACTGATGCTTTGTGCCTAAAGAATGCTGTACATGCCTTTTTATAGAGCAGATGCTGCCAGTTTGAAAAGCCTGCCTTGCAATGAATTCAGATTTGGAAAGGCCAGAAGGAATATCTGATCATTTAGTCTGGTTTCCTATACACACCTGTAATAATATCTTCAGTTTGACGGAGATATAATTTCTGTCAGTCAAAGTCCAGAGTGGCAGCCCGTCTGCTACAAGGATGGGCTCTTGTTCTTACTGCCAGGGTTGTGAGGCATCTCTGCCCACAACTGAGCAGGCGGACGGAGGAGAGCTTCCACCCTGCGTTCAAGTGTCAGTACTATTGAGGGGCAGGATTTCAGGAATAGTCTGCTGCGGGTGCAGCTGTTTCTCTGGAAAGACCTGTGCCTGTATTTTTCACCAACAATAAATTGCAGACAAGAGATGTTTCTGGTTAGATACCTGCCAACCTGTCTGAACTTGTAAGTAAAGACTGAACAAGTCTTTAATTGTTGAACTGCGTACTTAGGGTTTATTTGAACTGAGAGCACACCATCACACCCTCCAAACTGGAGGCTCATCTGAGGTTTAACTGAAAATCAAGCCTCCAGTGTATCCGATGGTCTCTTCACCCTCAAACGGAAAAAACACCAGTAAGCCTCAGCTTAGGCTTTCCAGCTGCATCCCGCGCTGGTTTTGCAGCCCTAGAAGCTGTCCCAATCTCTGCGGTGCGTTGCTGTGTTGCGAGGGAGAGACAATGCTGCAGCTGCCTCTGGAGAGCCTGGCACTGAGCTGCTGTGCCTTGGTGCACTCAGGGGGGAGCTGCACAGAGCAGGGGGGTACAGGCCTGGAGAATGCCTGGTGTTTCAGACCCCGAAAGGCAATTCCAGCAGTCTCCTGGGAGGTGCCACTGCTCTTGGATCATCGTAAGCGCACAGGAACAGGGAAAACCATTTGGTTTTATGTTGGCCATTGTACCTGCCGTGCTCTGGGGAGAGGAACCTACAAAGCCAAACGTGAGCAAAGGTTTTCTTGCCTGCATGGGGGGGGAGGGTTTGGCTTTGTTTTGCTCTTGTTGCTAACAACGTCAGATGGGTCTGACTTTCCAGCCTGCTCAGGATGAGACAAACAGCCAAGGAAGCATCAAAGCGAATGGCTGCTTTTTGATCAACATTGGAGAGAGTTTGTTTTCTTTCTCCACTTGCCCAATGACACACTGACTTGGATGACTGGTCTGTGACAGAGCCACTTGGAAAATGTCAGTGGAAAAATGCAGAAAAAGAGCAAATATTTTTACAAATGTTAGGGACAATATTTTTACCTTTGGTCAATCCAAACCAACAGGAACATTTTCTCAGGACAAACTGTTCAAAACTCACCATTTCCTGTGCCAAAACGTATGCAAAGGGTGAATATGCATGAACATCATTTTAAAAAGTGTTCCTGTGGCGAATGTGATGCAGTAAAATTGCATCTAACCTAGTAGCTGGAACATCTGTATAATTAGCAAGATTCCTCACCTCTTCCAGCCAGCGGTTCACGTATATGCCTGCCCTTCACATACATTTTTTCCTTTAGGAATAAGAGTTTATGAAGCTGACAGTTTGTAGAAACACTTGCTGCTCCACACATAACTATCCCCAGTGGGTACCTTGCAGCCCTCTCTACACATAGTTTTAACAAAACTGTGGATATATCATCTTAAAATTAAGGTAATAAATGTCATCCTGACTATGTCTGTAAGATTCCTAGTGGGCGCCTACCTCACTTAACAGGATCTGAAGGAGAACTTCCCTGGTATCTGATGGGGAAGGACGTTTACTCCAAGAACAGGTTTCTGTTCCCGATGCCCTAGCGCACGGGTCAGGGCCTTTTCATCTGCCAACACATCTCTTGTTTCTGCTCTTCCCGAGAGTGAAAAGTTTCCCCTGCAGGCTTGTGGCTCTATAAGCTGCTCAAGAAGTACAGCAGAGGGAGGCTTCTATCTTTGTAAGGGCCCAAGATGGAATAAACTGAAATGTAGTAAGCAGGACATCTAATGGGTCCTATGTGCATTTGTGGCTCGTTGCTTTCTCCTTTAAGAAAGCCTGGTTAAAATGTATAGTTTGAATTATCATTGTTTGATAAAGATAGATTAATATTAGCATAGTCCACAAACCCTGCAAATAATTATATCATTAGAAATGCCAAGAGAACCATGAGTTGTGACCCATAAAATTGGAATTTCAGATGTGCAAGAAAACACACCCGCATATAAATACTTTTACCATACAGCAAAGCCAGTAGAAATTCTCACCATTTTAAAAGTTGATAAGGTTTCCTGTCATATGCTAAAGGATCAAAAAACACAAAACATTTTTTTCTGCCTTTTTATTAGCTTATATAAAGCCAGATTCCTCATTACGCTATTTTTTCCTACCCTTTTGGACTTTCCGCTTTTTAAATCCCTAGTGTTTCTTTTTTCATAAACCTAAATTAGGGCTGTAGTTTTACTACCCTGTGTTCAGTAGTCCTAGAGAACAGCTTCTGACCAGCATGTGTAAATATTTTTCACGTAAATAAATGCAACCTCACTTTTGGTAGGATTGGTATGTAAAAGAAATAAGTGCAAATGAAACTAAGTGCATTTGATAAATGGTTTGGGATTGCTGATTAATTGGAACTAAAAACAGATGAGAAAATTGAACATATGTTCTTATTCAGGTTCCCTGGAGGATTTGTCAGGGAGCTTGGCATACATTAATAATTGCTTGGAATGGATTTAATAGCTCATGTTGTAGTTTCGCACACACAAAACCATCAGTCAATATAAAAAACATGGTGTCACCCATCTTTGTTAATTAGGAATCTCGAACGCCTTTGGTAATCAATGCCAGTAATTAAGCTACAATTAGAAAGGCAGCATTCGGATGTGGTTTTGCCACCTCAGGATCTATAAGCAGCGGGAGGAAGAGGGTAGGTCTTCCAGAAATCTTTAAATACTCCGACTTTATGATCTTTTTCTGTACTAGCACACAGCCAGGCTTGTTTGCTTCTCAGCTACCGAGCGCTCCCAGGGACAAGAGCGACAGTGTTGGGGACACTGTGGATGCTCCCTGGGGCACGTGAAGGCTCATGGGGCACCTTGTTCCCAAGTCCTCAGTGGCTGACCACACAAGGCAGCTACGTGCCCGCCGCGTTAGCATTGACTGAGATTTCACTGTACAACCCCGATGCCTAAGCCCAGCTCTTCAGACACTTCTGCTGACAGCATCGGTGTTTCTAAAAGTATGGGACATAACTCTCTGAAGGAACGTACAGTGCTTGCGCTTTAGTCAGGACTTCCTTGCGGGTCACTCACCTTCCCGGGTGCTCCTGGAGTACCTGGTAGACACTAATCTGGAACGTTTCGTTATCGAAGCGTTCGCGGATGTAATCCTTATATATTCTGAACTCGGCAGCCGTCACTGCTTCCCCCTCTGGGATTCTGGAGAGATCAAACCTGAACTCTCGGTAGTGGCAGCGCTGATGGTGAAACTCTCTGTCATGCTCCACTGAAACAGAAAAACAGCCCATTAGCCACCTGCTTTGTTCCCTTTCCCCTCGCCATCAAACAAGCTTGCAAGTTGCCACAACAGAAAAGGGCAAGAATATCTGATTGCAGCATCTCATGCTGTTGTGCGGTTCATTAAAGCACGTAGGAAATACATGACTCTGTCTGGGCTGTTACAAGCATGTATGTGTTTATCGGACTCTCTTTGAAACAGTTTTACAGCTGGCTGGTACAGGGTGTGGGTGACCATTGTGTTTTAATGATTTTTGGCAGCTTTGTGCTTGACAAGTGACTCTGGACATTTGCCACCGATAATGACCAAGCTGCTGTGGGAAGGAGCTGGAAGAAACAGATGAGGCTTTTCAGGAGTGCTGGCTCTTGGCCTGACTCTGCTTCTGAAAATTACACACGCACACATGCATACCCGCACACATATATACACAAATTCCAGTCCTTGAGGCTTTTCATGCCAGTGACCCACATTCAGTGCCAGCTGAATTCACCACAAACTCACAGCCCTGCTCCGCAGGGTCAAAGCTTTCATTTTAAAGCATCTTTAGTGATCAGGGCTGTGAAGCAAACGTTCAAAATGAAGACCTTCTTCCACCTTCTTCCCAACCCTCACCGTGAAATAACAAGAAGTGCCTGAGTCCTCCCAAGACAGAGTCACCAAGTGACAGGTCTACCTGTCTTCTGATGGACAGCTGATGGTCTCGCGTAACACTGCTTGTGGATATTAAAGCTGAGGGTCAGTGATATGAGGAATCAAAGATTTCAAGACTGTCCTCCAGCAAGGGGAAGGAGAGGAGTCAGTGCCCCAGCCCGGCCCATGAAGTGAAGTGCTCTTCTTGGAACAAATTCCAAATTAAATAGACAAGTCAGACAAAGGGAAATGGGGAAACAGAGGCATAAGGGATGAACTGACTCGCCAGAGGTCACAGCACATGTCATTTTAAGAGCTGAGGTTTGAACCAGGGACTTCCCGTATGTCCCAGCCCCATCGTCTGTCCACTTGACCTCCCTGCAGCTCGACTGCACAATTCAAGTAGTAAGCTCTGAGATTTTCTTGGCAAAGAATGTGTGCCTTTCTACAGGCCTGATTCTCTTCTGGCAGCAGTAAATCCATTGTGTAAATCCATTGACTTAAATGGAATTACTCCTGAAAAAGACGAGTTTCAAGCCCAGGTCTGGAAAGTGCTATTTAAATTTACAGCGCTGCACGGTACAAATCTGTATCAGCACTCGGGAGGGCCTCCCCTGCAGCGGGGACGGAGCGTGGGGAGCCGCCGGGAACCGGGTTGCGTCCAAGCGCTTGCAGGGAGCAGGGTCAGCACTGCTTTGCTGGCCGAGATTCGGCAGCTGGCCCCGGGCTCTTCCTCTTCTCGCACATTATTTCTGCAAGGAGTCCAGGGCTCGCAGTTTGCCACTGTGTGATCACTGTGCAGGGAAGTACTTCAGAGCTCTTACTAATAGCTGGGATTCATCTTAGAGGGCTTTTTAGGTATGAAACCCCTAAACTTTCCAAGACAGAGGCGAATAAGTTCAGCGAATGGTTTTATAGGTTGAGCAGTCTTAGTGTGCACTGAATGAACAAAGTTATTGTTGCAGCTTTAGCCCTAGCATCTCATACAGCCTCGGGAAGATCGCTCAGTCTGTCATACGCTGAAGTGGGGGAGTATTGTGAATATCCACCTGTGTTTGTAAAACACTTGGCAGGCTGAAACTGCCCTGTAAGTGCTAGCAACACTATTAAATGTGCCTCAATCCCTTTCCTCCAAAGCATTCTCAGCAGAAGAAGATATAAAGAGTATGATTTCAGTCTCAAAGGAATTTGTCTGTACCTAAATTATAGAGAGGAGGAAAAAGTATTTTAATATGGAATAGCTCCTTTAACCACAACTATAGAAGAATGAATATAATGTTGTATGGTTTTAGTTAGATTACAGATATCATCACCAGCAGGGTGTATTATAGAGAGGTCTAGCAGTAGGAGGTACCTACACGATTTGCTTCCAAAGACATAGGAAGGCTGAATTTTCAAAGGAAGGTGGGTGCACCCTTTCAGTGCACACACACGATGACAACTACATCGGCCAACACCAGTCTTTAGCTGCACTTCATACACAAAGTCTGGCAACAAACACATGAAGATGAAACTTTTTCGGGTGCTACTAGAGTTCACAGTGATTCCCACCGTAGAGCCCTAGAAAAAATATGTCATATTAGTATGAAAAATTAATGGCCAGGGTCATAAAATAAAGAGCTCCGAAGTTTGAACTTTCCCATGCTTTGCAGATGTTTGGATATAGGGTTTTGGGCTGAGCCATCTTTAGTGTTAAAGCAAACATTCCTGTGGCTATAGTCATTAAGATCATGAAAATATGTGGATATGTAACTGAAGAAAGAATCCCAAGAAACCCTTCAACCCAGTGTTTATTGTTTTTCCCCTTTTTCTTTGCACTCTGGACCTATCTGCTGACCCAGAAGTAACAAATCCTTTCAGAACTAATTTATGAGAAACACTGACCCTGAATCAACATCTGTTGGATGACTGCAGTAAATCTTATTACATAATTAAACACCAAAATCTATGTTAAAATAACGTTAAGGGTCTGACCTGAACTCATAAAAGCACGACTCTTCATTATGAGGGCTGAAATCCTATCCTTAATTCATGCTGCTGTGCGTTGGTATTTGTGAACATATGGTACAGCATATATGATTGTGTACTTTTTGTAGACCCCAGTAATACCTTAAGCACAACAGCACAAGGTACGCAGGGGAGCGCTCGAGAGGTCTGAATTTCCTGGGTTTGACGGGTGTTAGTCAGACCTTTGACAATACTGCAACTGGGTTGTTTCCAATTAATTACCTGAGGAGTTTGAACTGGAGGGGGTGTTTAAAAAAAAAAGAGGGGAGGGGGAATGGTATTTTAAGTGTTCACCAAAACAGTCAAGCAAATTGCTACCGCTCTTCGAATACAACTGTAGTTTCTCCATTAGATCTGTAAAATCCGTGATCCCTATTGACACAACATACCATAATGAGGACCTTTTGGTCATTCTTCAAGGACTTAATCTCAGCTGTTTGTCAGCCATTGTGCAGCCCTTAAAAGTCATCAGGCAATATGAATATTTCCTGGGTATGCTTAATAGCCCTTCTGCCCAAAGAACTTGAACTCCTGTTTGTCCCAGGTTCATAGTTCTTACAAATCACTACTACCCAAAAGCTTTTGGTGAATGGTTTTAGCCCAGCTCCTAATTTCAAACATTGGAAATTCCAGCTCAGAAACGGTCACAACTCAAATGCCTTGGCAAGGCAGATGCTTGGAGAGGAAGCCAAAGCTCTGGATGTGCAATTAAAGGTTGCAAAATATGAAAAGGAAGAACACCCTTGAAAAATAACTCTTCTATGTAACAGACTGTGTGCCTTAGCTGTGGGAAAACAGTAGATCTCCTCTCCTAAAAAAACAATTCAAAGTCACTCACAGGTGATGCATATGTAAATGAACCTCTCTCCTCATTTCTAGAAGTGGTCTCCCATTTTGGAGGCACAACCACTATCAACAGATTATGACCTAATTTAACACATGGCTCAAAATCTGCTGGTGCAAAATGGTGAGTGTGGCAGTTAATCATAGCTATGGTAGGTAGGGATCACCAGACACTCCCTTTGGCATAGTCCTTTGGGAAAAGAAAGGCCAGGACGAGGGGACTTGAGAGCTGTAGGACAGAGGCAGACACCAGGTTCATGAGAAAATAAGCAAGACACCAAAACGCGTGCAGGACAATTAAGGTGATCCAAACAAAACAAGCAATATCTTAGGCTAGTGGTTATCAGTAAATTTGCCACACCTCTGTTGCAAATATGCAAGTAAGGTCAGCATCTCTGAAAGCCTGGCCTTGACTATCTGTCTACAATCTGAATGTGCAGACTGCACTCATCTATCTGAAACAGCTAGGGCCCCGATCTCTCTGAAGTCTTTTGTCTCTCCAAACCCGCTCTGTTGTGGCATTGTGGTGATGCAAGAGGAGGCAGGACGGCATAGTTGTGCAACAACGGGGATGGTTAAAAGAAAACATGATGGATACATGTGCTCAGGTGTGAAGTAGACAGGTATCAGATCCAAAAATATGGGAAAGCTGGTGATAAAATGTCAACAAATCCCTGGTACTTGTTTTGACGTGTCCTAAAGTGCACTCTTTTCACATACAAAACTTGAAAACGTTAAGATGCAGGGATGAAAAAGCGTAGTTACAGTAGCAATACAGTTGAAACCAGTACCAAAAAAGTCATGTTGGACAGAAAGTCTTGTGATCCTGGTTGAACACCCCAGGGTACCCAAACTTCTAAAGCAAATGACTCATCAGCATAAAGCTGGGAAACTTGAACTGATCCCAAGTTTGTTCGTTTCCACAACAAAATACATTGAGACTAGAAATAAGAGCCCAAACTATTTCCAGGTACTTTGTAAATCACTACTGGTAAGTGAAAAGCTAAGCTAATTCTGTAAATGCTGGTTGGACAACTGGCTTTGTAATACAGATTGGTGGCAGGCAAGGCATGACCCATGACAGAAAAGATTATGTTGAGACATAGCTTGCAGTGTTGTTATTTCTCTCTACAAAGAGAAGCAGCTGTACCTTTTTAGCCTTAGTACCGAGAGCAGTAGCACAATGGCAATCACTAACTTCACACATCAAGCAAAGAAACAGTGAATTACAGCAATAATTTTCCAAGAATGACTGTGTTAAAAAATAATTATTACAGAAGCGTTACGGAGCTAATCCAAACCCCAGGGAAGTCAGTGGAAATACTTCCATTAATTTCAATGGATTTAATGGGAGACCTTACTTTTGCCAATCTACCTACTTAAGTGTTTTTACGCTCTTGTTTTCTGAAGATGTAAAAAACCACTTTTTCACAAGCAAAGTAAACACCAGATGAATAGATTCTGTGCTCAGGCTGCCAAACTGGGAAAGCTTCAGTAATTCCATACCTCCTCCTCCCTGGCATGTTTGGGTGATGCACTTGGAATATATTTTTAATATTTAAACAAGTAAAAACTGAAACTTCCCTGTTAACACTTTCACCTGATAATATGTTAATTGTTTTTGTAAGGCACTTTAAGAGTAGTTGCCTCATTTATTGTAGTGCTCACAACAACTAGAGCGCTACTTGTTTCTCATTTACAACGAAAAAAAGCCCCAAAAGGAATGTGCAGTAGGGTATCTGTAACTTCTTTACTCCCAAAAAAGGCCAGAAGGGATTTGTAAAGGACTTTAATCTCAAATAGATTAAAGGTCCTGAATTCCTGAGACTGAAAGATAAGTCAAAGGAAAATAGATTCCAAAAGACAACACCCCCTCTCCTCAGCCTCGCGGCCAGGCGGGAGACTCGACTGCAGAGCCATTAGCAGTTGCCTGCGAAACCCCTCAGAGATTTGGACGCCAAAAAAAATCTGCCACACTCCGACATCAAGGTCTAACACGTTTTCGGAGTCTACCTGTGCCTGCCTGGCCCCAGGGGCTGAAGAAGTCGTGTAGGTGAGCTTAGTGGGTAGGAAAGACTTTATCTGTTTTGCCTCTGACAGCTGCAGAGCTGCAGAAAACGAGCGCTATTTCTTCAGAGATGGCCGAGGGCCGGCTGGCTTGTCCAGCGAGCCTGTGGATTTTAGCCTTAGTGTTTTCATGAAAGGGCAAACTACACTTTGAGTTACACCGTTTTCACCCATCAGCGCAAAATCTTAATTGAATTTTCCTAGAAAAACTACCTTTAATTCCTTCCATCACCAGCCCTAGAGATCCAAGCCAAAACTTGAGAAACTCTCTTGTATCGTTTCACTGCAAAGCATGAGATTCCTAGGAACTGCCTGCCCTGGGCCCACCAGCTCTGCCTGGGGTCCACCAGCGTTTTCAGCCTTCGTACAGTACTGCCTTCAAAGGGAAGGTCCACTCCCACCTACTGCTTCACCCTGCTGTCTCCCTTGGGAAACGGATTCAGCTGGAAAACAATTTTCCCTTTCCCAGATGAGCTTTCAGGTGGATCCCATCCTCACCCGGCTCACCGCGGTGGCAGGAGGAGGACCAGGGACCTCCCAGCATGGCGGGAGGGAGGGCAGGGCCATCCCTTGGACTCCAGGCTTGCAGCCATTATGAAACTGCGCTGTAAATTTTCAGGATGCCAAATTTGAGACCTTTTGATGGGATTCTAATTAACAGGCATTAAATGTTCCCTCTATAAATTGCACTTCTTTGTCTCTAAATTGGTGGATAAAACCACGTCACTTACATAGGCCTTTTCTCCTTATGTTAGTGAGATTCAGGAAGGACGAAACCAATTGGGATGGATCCAGCGGTCTCCACGGCTGAAAAAGCCTACTGGGCTCAGCGGGATTGCCGATGGAGCAAGAAGTGCGAGATCAGTCCTTATACTTTTCTGAGGCAAAGGGGGAGTATAATAAAGATCTCCATAATATCACGCCAGGCCGCAGTCTGCTAAGGCACATGTTTCCCTCCTCATTGTGCCTGACAGCAAGAGCTACAGGGGCAGTGGCAGTAAATTTATAATGGCAAGAATTTGGGAATGCAAAGTTCTGTGATTGGTTTTCATTTGCTTCGTCCTCTCGGCTACAAGATTTACATGCTGACATTAGGCAGCTAAGGCAGCAGCTACAGAAATATTTGACAAAATAGTTAAAGAATATAAATTGGGAGTCCTATAAATGGAGTAGAGCAAATGTCCTGGGTCGTGTGATGGGATTTTCTTTTTTTAAAGAGTGATAAAACCAGTATTTGGAGGGCCTTTTTACATTGGATAGTTGCAGCTCTCCAACTCATCTAAAAGCTACTGCAGGTTTTTGGAGAAACCAAAGGAAAAACAAATGCACCCTTGATTTTGGTCTGCAAGATAAGCTTACTATAAAAATAGTCTGCGGTTTTTCTATAACTCATTAATGCATCCCATCGCCAGCGACTGCCGCCATCCTACCACTTCTGAAAACACAGTCTGTCTTTGCCAGGCATTCGGGGGGGTCTGGGCTCATCCGCTGGAGCCCTGTCCTGATGGTCTCGTCCCCGTCTGCCCTTTGCAGGAGGGGCTGCTCTGAGCCAAGGCAGCGCTCAGCCGAAGGGAACTTGCTCCCAGGTGCTTGGTGCTTATGTACCCATTCCACAGCCGGGTAAAGGGAGGTGAAGGTGATCAGCTATTTCTCGCGTGGTAAACTCAGTCTATGGCAGGGCAAAGTCCTGCCCTGTCTACGGGTGGAAAGCAAGACTAATGCATTAATTTCAGATGAGATGAAAAGCAGGCTCCATAAATCCTGATCCCCAACCCCAAGGGTTAGAAACAGGGGGGTTTGAAATTCTTTAGTGCTTACTGCGCAAAGCGATCCGGGGTAAGCATTTTTGCTTCGAAAGTGAGGGGAGGGTGAAAAGTCCTCTAGAGTCAATATTCTTCCTTTAGCCATCACTTCATTTTTTCAGCTTTCAGCATGAAGGTGGTGTTGCCAGCAAGACCACCTAGCCACAAACCCAGCAGGGAGCTTCCAAAATTCTTCTAAACACAGACTCCTTGTTATAAATTGAAAAGTGGTAATAGCAACAGTGCGTATCACATCTGTGCCAGGGTTCGGGCCTGGGAAGGAGCGGTCTCCCTACTACTGAACACAACTTGGAAAGATCCTTTCAGTCCACACATGTATCAGCATTAGCCATTCCTTTGTCAACAAATCCCTTAATACGTACCCTTTCTATCATGTACAGATGTCCAAAAAATAATGGAATACTGTACTAGAAGATTAAACACTTTAATGTCAGCATATGTGTTGCATGACTCTGAACAATGGTATCATTGTGCGTGTACAAACAGCGGGTTGAGGGAAGATGGGTTTAATTATCTCCGAAGCAGCAGCAAGTTCTTCCTGACTACGTTGGACTTCAGCTAGCAAGGACCGCTCAAGGCAGAAATTGGTCCTTCTCTAACAAAATGCCTGGGCCCTTTCTGATATTAGGGTTAGTGTCGCACCCGCCCCGGGCAGGGCTTCAGAGAGCGATGCGGAGCCACCTGCATCCCGGGAGTCGTGCCGGCAGGGAACGCGGCGGGGGGACGAGAGGGTGCTGCGTGTCACCACCTCCTCTCGCCCCGCCTGTCACCCAGGAGACTTTTACGCTAGAACTCCTTAGGGTGCTAGATGGCAAAGGGGAAACTTCAACACTGGGAGGGAAAGGTCAGGAAGGAGCGTGCGTGCTGCCTTCTACACTTGGAGACATTCCCCGGCCGCGGTTTCATCGCAGGCACTTTAAGGCAATGCTGGATGGTAAAACTATTCCTCCTTAAAGACCATCCATGAAATATCTGGGCAGGTTATGCACAGGTAATCCATTTTCTTTTCCGAGAGTGCCCTGATTGGTACCCGCTTACGCTGTGGTTTCTCTGCTGAAATCAGAGCCAGACTAGATGAAAGGTATTGTGAAAAATTTACACGTGGGACTGCTCTGTGAACACGAAACTCTCCTAATAGTAAACAGACTGACGATGGTGCGAATCCTGATGCTGAGTTTGCAGTGTCTGTATGTGTATCTGGGGAAAGCAAAGTTAAATAAGCAGGGAAGAGTTGTGTTTCTTCAGCACACCTTATTCACAGCCTCAGCACGTGAAACACGGCAGCACGTAGTGCTGCAATCCATCTGCAGCTGCTGTAACACACTTCGGATCGCTGTGGGATTTGGGTGTGTGAGGGAATGGAGAAATGGGAGCGTGACAGGGGAAAGAAATAAATGGGAGTTCAAGAAGTTGTTTCTTTAGACAGACTCCCTCCATTTCTGCCTTCATCTTCCAAGAATCCAATATAAGGAAATCTCCTGCAGGGCCCTCCTCATCAGCCTCTCAAATCTTGTTTCTCTTCGCTCCTTCACTGCGAAGGGGGGACCCAGGGCAGTGCTGACCTGGGGATTTGCCCCCAGCATCTTTAGGGTGGCATTTTGCCAGAGAGACAGAGAGGCAAGCTGGGGGCTGTGGTGATGCTGTGAAACGTGGCTCCTCCTGCGTCCTCCCAGCTGGCCAGCATTGTGGCCATCGCAGAACGTCTCAAGCTCCTGTGTGGTCAGGGGGAGCAGGGTTAACTGAGGCTGGTACTCACCCTCGACAGACCGCTCTGCCGACAGATCGGCGCTGTTGCGTCTCTCTGTATCTGGAAGACAGGGATGCACCTGGACAGCAGCCCCGAACTGGGGACCCCTGCAGGGAGCGTGGGCTGCACAGGGCAGGCTAAGGCAGCTGCGAAGCTTGTGCCCACCAAAGCCAATCTTAGCTCTTGTCTACACCCTCCTCTAGAAACGTCCCTGTAGTCAAACTGAGCGCGGGCAAAATAAGAGGCAGAAGCTGATCAGTGCTTCTGCTTTCTTTTCTCTGTCTGCACCATAATGTATAGCATGGAATAACACAGCCCAAGAGCAAGGCGCACTGCTGTTTAATGCACCTCCTACAACCTCTGGCAGCTATGGGAGGTGTGTGGAAACATAGGAATATTTTTCATTTCCCTCTTTCAACATAGACGACGGCTGCATTACACTGCTCTCTCCTTCTGTAATATGAGGGACAGCAAGGCTGCTTTCCTGGTGCTATGAAATCAGTCAGTTGCATGTGGTGAGGCCAGCCTCACAGGCAAGCTGTGCCAGCGATAGGTGTGAACTCCAAGTCACACGTTTTGCCAGTGCATCCAAGGGTCAAGGAGATAGTGGGAACCTGGGGAGGAGGGGGAGGAATCACAGATGAGGGTCAGGACAGTGGAGACGGAGGTGGCAGCCACAGCACAGAAAAGGGTAGTACTGGTCCAGAGGAGAAAGCAGGGCGATGGGTGTCTCAAGGGGGGGAGGCTGCAGAGCACAAAGAGGGAGAAAACTTAGTGACAACATGGTTCATTGAGAAAAATAATTCCCCAGTCCAACCAGCAGACAAATGGGGCTCAAGGTGCTTCCTGTAACCTGCTCTGATGCTGGAGGCCTCTCACAAAATCACTGATGCAAAAACCAGCAGCCTGCCCTGTCTGCTCGTACAGACAGTGTTGAGCAAATGGAAACACATCCCCACACCCCAGCAAAGAGATAAGTGGCTGAACAGATCTGGTCAGAAAGAATGTGTATTCAGCTACGCAAGATAAGAGGCGGTGTGAGAGACTACTACAGAAAAATTTAAAATGGGCTATTTGGGATGAAACGCAAATTTTGGAATAAAAAGATCCAGGTCATTCTTGAAAGCTTCCAAGTGTGAAACAGTTCTTCAGCTTGCGCCAAATCTCATTTCAGGGGGAAGATAAGAAAGTTTCCCTGAAATGTTTTCAGCCAGCTCTAATGTAAGCTCAGGTAAAGGAAGGCAGCCCACTAGTGACTGGCAGTCTGGAAGGGTGCTCGTCCTCGGCGGGTGAGGGCAGCAGCACTGCAAGCTTCCCTGCTCTGCTGAGGGGGTCTGCTCAGACCCCAACGTCTGGACAAGGGAAGGACTAAGCACCTCTGCAGGCAGCTGGGAGCCTGCAGCGCAGGCAGCTGGGAGCCTGCAGCACAGGCACCTTGATCTGCAAGAAGCACGTGCAGAGGACATGCAAAAAAAACCCCAAATCATGATATAGTAACTCTTTGATGCAATTATTTGATCGTGCAGATATGCGACAGCATCAGATTATGCTCTTGCATTCCAGTAACTACACTGGGGCAAACCAAGGCAGCTTCAATTGTATTTGATAAATTAGATACTGTTCATAATAAACAGTCTGAGACAGTAATCTTGGGAAGGTCACTGCCTCTAATGTGTCTCTAATGTGTTTATACAAAACAGACAGAAACGGCTAAACGTACCACTAATGCCCTGGCGAGCGTGTTCATCCAGCCTTCGCGAGGCCAGACTCCTCTGCCTTGCACTGGGCTGGGGCGAGAGGATATTGCCTACCAACTTCGTTTCAATTTTTTTCCAAATCTTGCCTCTAGAACATGAAGAAGTTTCATAAAGTTGTGCTCATAAATGGATGTTTTTCAAGCTTATATGCTGCTAATTATCTTCCACTATATGATTATTTTCAAGTTGCCTTCTTTTCCTTATTACTATTGGTGTATTATTATATAGCATAAAGTTACTTAATACAGCAAAAGATTCAACAATGTTTGCAAAACTGATATAGAAGGAAGGACTGGATTCTGGACGGGTACAGCTGGTTTAAGGCATTTTAGAAGTAAATGAAATCAAATGAGAATTTATAATCCTTCCTGAGGTCTGGATTCCATCAGACTAAACTCATTAGGCATTAAGGTGCAGGTGCAGCTAAATAAAGGATTGTTCTGCTTTCCTTAATACCATAGATTCACATCTTGAGTTCAAAATAAAAGTCTTCTAAAAGCACATGTATATATTGTGCATCTACTGGCAACACTTGAAAGAGAAAGTTCAGCTGATGGAATCTTCAAATGCCTCATTTTTGTCAAAGGAACGTGCCTGTTTCTGCACCAGCCGTGCTAAGGGACACGAGCGGAGAAGTGACTGCACATTGGCCTCTTAAGGCTTCTTCATTTCATTTGCATTAGACTTCCTTTCATCTACTGAACAGCTGCCCAAATAAATAACATAAATCTAATTAATCTTCCTCTAATATTGTATTGCCACAATAATACCAGCATCCCCCCAAATATTCCAGAGTGTGGGTCTACACCTGAACACGGTGGGAGTCGCAGGCGCGGGGAATCGAGCCTTTTTTCTGGTTTGCTGTGACAAAAGGAAAATAACTCAAGAACTAGTTTTCCAGGTTTGAAACCATATGAATTGCTGGATTTGTCACCTGAAATCCCAGATTCTGGTTCCGTTGAGAAAGTAGTTTGTGGGATATTACAAAATAACCACTCGATATCAGACATGCGGCCATCAGATAAAATCTCAGCCTTTGATTGTAATCAGCAGAATTTCAGCTTGGAATGTACACACTCCGAGCTGCGCCGTAAGACCACAACAGCCTGGACCTTTTGAGCTTGTCTGTACAACAACAAACATCTGCGCCGTCCTCGGTCAGGCCAGTGCTGGGGGATTAGGGGGCAACAAGCTATTCAGGGGAAAGGCCCGCCTGCCCTGGAGGGCAAATCCCGGCAAGAGCAGAGCTCCTGTCTCGCAGCCTTACTGTTACATCTATTGCGTGTTTTTCAGGTGTTCTGTACGTGGGAGGTCCAGTGATATTAACACAGTTTATAAGCCAAGATCATTAGACAGAAATACAGTGTTTGGAGGGATGGGAGGAAACATTTTGCAAAATAATGATTAGAGATTTCAATTACTGCTTAAAAACACACCCCGGAGTGCCCTTCCTTGTGAAAGTGGGACCTCACGACCTATTTCACATTTTTCTTTGAGATCACCCTGTTTCCTCCGTGCTGCGAAGACAGCTGAGATCAGGTGGGGCCCTGAGCACAGCCCCCGGGGTCTGCGACACGGGGACTGGAGAGGGGGTCATTGCCCGGCAGCGATGCTCGCTGCCCTTTTGCCTGCGATGGGACTCATAGCTCATGCGTACGATCTTCTCGCTTTCTAGGAAAGCTTCCTGTGCAACACATTTATTTTCATTGAGAAACAGGCAGGGGACTGTTTATTCTTTTAATAACTTGGTATATGGTCCTGAGAACTATGCGTCTTAAAGACCTGCAAGTTGATGACATCCACATGTATTTCTGTTGGTAGATGTAAAATGCTAGCGTCTTGGAGTGATGGAAAATTTAAACTATTATTTCAGAAATGTCCTCAGGAAGATACATGTATATATATATACACATGCATGTATAGCGTGTGTGCATGTGTCTGTCCCCTTTACACTTCAAATGTTGGCGGCCAATGCCCCAGGCATAACAGTATCTGAAGGCTAGGAGAAGATTTATTTTCAGTTTAATTCCCACCCACGATCCCTATTATACAAGAGGAATTTATTTTTTGGTACAAGATAAGCCCATCGGTGACATCAGCAGCACCTAGCCCTGCATACCACACTGCGGACCGCAGGGCTGGATTCCTGACACTGAGCCTCTCGCTAGGGCTGGGCCACCCAGGCCTCCTGAGTCAGCCCCTAACAACAGCATTTTCTGTTTTGTTTTGGTTTATGTGTATCTTCAAATGCAATTTTGCAATTGTAGTTCTGGGGTAAAAGATCAGCTGTTGTAATACACCCTCGCGTCCTCGGATCGGTTTGGTATGAATGAAGGGAACGCAGTTCACGTCCTGTTGCGTGCAACCATTAAAAATAGCAGAGAAATGAGAGTATGGCGTTTATGAAAGTGTCTCTCAAGGAGCAGGAACACGGATCATTCTTCCCCAGCACGGTCTCTTGCCTGCCAGCCCCTGCTCTCTTGCTGGACCGCAACTGCCGATACAGGGAGGAAAGACTTTCAGTGGGTTAGATGCATCGACTTCGCTTTTTCCCCTCCTCTGTAACACTTTCAGGGAAACAGCTCTCACAGCTGTGGACTAGCGAGCAAAGTGACAGTTACTGTTTTCTAAAAAAATATTTGGAATTTGCCTGAATGTGTTCCTGCATCATTCTAGATTATTTCATGTATTTCTGTATTCCCTGTGTCAGGTTTTAACATAGCGTAACAGTCAGAGATTTCTGTGGATATGGAGTCTAATATTCCTCTAACTTGATTATAATGCACGCCACCGAGTTGCAGGAACTGTTGTATTCAGAGTTCAAAGTTGTGTTCACACCAATGAGACAAGTTTTACACCACACGTCCGATCAGCTGCTACTTTTCACCTGCCTCGGGAGCCAGACGATTCATCACACAGTGCCAAAACACCTTCACCTTCTGCTTCAGGACGAGATTGAAAGGAGTGGTCACTCAAAAGCTTCTTTTTGAGTTGAAGAGAAAGATCTGTGCCGAGTGATTCTTCTCTTCTGCAGTTTATTACAAGTATATTTGTGTAATTAGGAGGCCCAGTAGTAACGTTGTTAAAATACAAGTGGGCACATTTATTGTTTCCTCCAAAAGGAAACAACCAATCTCCAGCAGTTCTGGTTTTTCCCTGTCTCAACTCACCATTTACTGCTTTATGTAGCTAGCACATTGTGAGGCTAAAGTTACTTCTTTGTTTTTCTTACTATTTCTTTTTGTTAAAAAGAAAAAAAACCCCTCCTTTCTCTTAACAAATGCTGGGTTTTTCAAGGATATGGTCAGAAAGGGGAACCTCAACTCAGCATGATGTTTATAGTGCCACACAAGCTTCAGGAAAAGTGATGTGCACTACTCTTTATTAACATTTAAAAAGTCACTGTGGGATTATAATTACTGCACAGTAATAAACAAATAAAAGTAGCAAGATTAAAATGTTCAGAATATTTTTGGCGATAGAAGCAATTAAGTTTTAACCTTCAGACCCAGGGGAAGAGCAGCTTGCTAGCACCGAGCACGCAAGTAGAACAGATACAATTAGGAACCGATTCCTGTAAGTGTTGAGTGATTATCATTCGTGGCATTATACGTACTTGGCTGATGTAAATAAATTGTTGTTAAAATATTGATACAAAAGTATTTGAACACTACCAAATTGTACTGCCACTGTGCGGTGGGAAGAACAACTGGTAAAATCGGAGCACTGCGGCAGCCCCACTGGTGCCAGCAAAACAAGGTGCCTGAAGGCAGGATTTGGCCCAAGGGCTCTAGCAATAGTGTCACAGCTCAGCCTGATTTACAACCCCCAAAACCTGGTCCAGACCTGTGCCAGCTCCTCGGTCAGAGTCAGCTGCGGTGACTTCACTGCCGGGTGGCCTTGCGCCAGGTTGCTCCAGCCGAGGACACTGCTGGGTGACACCAGCGGGCTTGTGTGGAGGAGTAACCCAGACCAGCACCACGCTGGGAGGCCGCAGCCCAGCCAGAGGAAACTTTCTCCTCGTTTGAGAGGCGGTTGTGCACAACAGACAAAACTTTAAAGAACGATGCGCTGCGAGATTATCGGCCAGAGCAGCGACACGGCGTCGCCTCGTCATACAGAGCCTAAGAAGGCACCCGCTCGTTTTAATTTTTATTTAGAGGGAAGTGGTGCCTTCCCTTTCCCCCTCCCTTTTTTTTCTTTTTTTTTAAAGGAAGGTAGCTTTTAAGAGCTTGCCATGAAGATCTAAGTTAAAGGATTTTCTCTACTACAAAGCCTGCATAGTTTCCCAGGCCAGGTGGACCCGGCAGCACTGACTGCATGCTGAAAAACCTCATCCCCACCCTTCAGGCACTTTAATTGTAAGCCTTTCCAGATACGCTGGATAAACACTGTCAAAATGAACCTGAAAGGGTTGTTGGTGGTGATTTAGCCCTTAAATAATTATGCGTTTGTCTGTCTAATTACAACATAATCTTGTTTAAACTTGGATGGCTATCTTTTAAATGAGGTGGAATCAGAAACAGTGAAAAACTGAATCTGTACAATTCTTCTACTTTAAGGCAAGGAAAAAAAAGACTTTTTACTCCTGTAAAATTTAATTCAACCTGACAACAAAGGAGGCTAACTTGGAAGCTACTGCGGTAGGATAAAGATGACAAAGAATAGCGTTGGACCTCCGAGATGCAACAGAAACTTAATACTTGACGGATAAAATTTTTCAAACAGTTTAGAAATAGTTTAAAGTAATTTACGGGAAGACTTGAGTGACAAAGCACATTACTTCAAGTGCCTTTCCTTCACTAGGCACTTTCTAAATTCTTTCTCTTTCATTTCTTTACTCTCAGGAGACTTTTAAATCCAGTGAACCAAAACACCACTTTGTTTGTTGGTATAGCACAGGGCTGGCACAGATGGCAGACACTGCACCTGCTCTAATAAAATGGGAAAATTGAGAGATAAACCATAGCACTCATTAAGAGGAATCTACTGAAACATGAACAATTTGTATTTTGATTATGGTCCAGGAATTAAAGGAGAAATACATAAACAGACCTCATCAGTTTAAAATAACTTTAAAGGGAATTTCACATTTGTTTCATCTACAAAGACAGCAAATATCACTAAAGAAACTCTGATTATGCTTGAATTTCTTTAAGAAAGCAAATGGTTTTATGTAGCTACTCCTTTTAAAGAAAAAAGTATCTGTTGGCAGTTTTAATCGAATTGGTTAATCCCCCTATTCCTTAGCTGTGCCAGCTTTTTCTACTTCTACATTTTCTCCTGCTGAGTAATAACACATTCTTACAATCTATTTCATAATGATCAGAATAGCAACATAAACAAAAGTCCTTCTGCTCGTCTATTCATAAATAACTAAAAATGTGGGAGGTGGGGGGAACCGTAGAACTGTTTGGAGAGTTAGCAACAAAATTCACTGCAAAGTAGTTTTTTCTAGGCAGAAGAAATATGCTATGTAATATCTGATAGATTATTAAAAACTATTAAAAGAGAAGAAACATTAAGTAACAGCTACTCAAAGGACACATTTCTTCCAACATTTGCCTTGACCATCAGTGGCTGCGCTGTTCACCATCCCATATATCTCTCCCTATTTCTCTCACGCATACACACACACGCATTAAATACAAAATGTCATGAAAATTCCTGAGTATCATTTAATGTTGGCAGCCCTGCACTGTAAAGTCATTTATATAAAACTGTGGTTGGCAGCTCTCACTCTTCCATGGGAACAAATTAACATTGGCATTCCAAACACAGGAAAGTAAGGAAATTAGAAACACAGTTTATATTTGGCTAGTGCTTTGAAATATTGTACCATGCTACTGATGTCAATTAATGAAAAGCAGAATTTTGCGGAGAGGATCTGGTTTTGAAACACATTAACACACGTTAAACATGTTTGCACAGGAACTGGATTGGAAGCATCTTGGTTCCAAAACAATAAAGCAATTACACTAAAACTTGTAGTCTCAAAGTTGCCATTAATTCAAGCCACTCAGTCTGGATCACTAAAGGATTTTCACTGACTTCAAGATGTAGTCAACACAAATGTTTAAAAGAACGTGCAAGGCACGGTATTATGGGGCTTGCACTTATGAGCTCGCACCCAAGATCCTCTTATGTTACCTGCTGTAAATCAGGTAAATTTATGTATAAAGAATGGAATCGTACAACGTATACAAATACAGGGGGTCTTGGCAAATTTTATAGTTTTCATCAACAAAATACGGATTTCAAAAAGAGAGATTTGAATTAGAATCGGTTCAAACTTTACTACCTGCAACCTTTTTCTTAGCAAAGATGTTTACTGACAAAATCTTCAACACTTCTGGTTTTCACATGTGCACCAAAAAAATCTAGATGGCAGTTTATCTCCTGGCACAACTCCACTGACTTCAGTGGAATTACTCCAGCACGGAGTTTGGCCCCGCAGTCTTTACAACACAGTTTATTTGTACTGTGATTCAGATATTTTGATACCAGGAATCTTTCATCACTGAAGTTTCTCCATATAAAATATGTCTTGTGTTAAGAAATATCAGTTTCACATTTTTGTCAAACATTATTTGTTAAATTGTGTTTGTTGCAAAGATGGGAATTCAGCTGTAGTTCAACAACATGGATTGGGCTAATAATGATAAGCAGTGACTAATAGGAGCTAGTTCATGTTTTGATTGTTTGCAGCAAAGGAAGCCTCCCTCAAAAACAATTTCAAGATTAGGAGAGAAAACTGTTTGAAGCTCTAGCAGAAACTACTGCATGCTCATTATTTCAGCACAGGGGCATTTCCTTGGCCCAATTCTGTTCTCAATTGTGCTAGTGTAAATCAAGAGGGAGTTTATGGGAATTACTTTGGACGTACAGTTGTATAAATGAGACCATAGGGCCAGCTTCAGTAGAAATTTGACAATTTACACCAATGAAGACCTAGCCAAGAATTTTCTCCTGGGCTTCCATTTTTCAAACATATGCGTGTGCAGAACTTTATCCATGTGATTAGTCCTCATGAGTAGTCCCATTTACTTCAAACAGTTGTAGAATGAAAATCTTCATCCTGAAACTAATTTAAACAGCTCACTAATTTCTTTAGAAGTTCCTTCCCTTTAGAGAATATGTATGTATAATAGCACATTTTTGTTTTTATAGATACATAAAATATATAAATATAGTTAATTCACGTGAATATTTTGATGCAGGCCCCAGAGAGGAGGACTGTACCACTGGAAAGGGGTTAAAATATCGTGGTCTCTTAATGCTGTGTATCAACAGGTAGTCTCTTTATCTGGCATGCCATCAAAATTTGCTTACTTGTGTTCTTGCTCAGATGACTTCATCCATCATTGCAACTTCTCACTGGTATTCATCCAGTTAGAACAATTTAGAGGCATAAAACTAAATGTGTTATCATTTTAACCACAAATTAACAGTTTCCATATAAATATTAGCATTTCCTCACTTGGTTCAAGGACAGAACCCATAATGGCACTAACAGTATATTTGATTTAAACTAATTAAAAACAGAGGCTTTTGCAATTTAATATATTGATTTTACCAGTGGGACTTAAATCTTTTATAATAAGTGTACACAGCTGCACCACTCGCCCACCGCCACTTTTAAACCTAATCCCTGCATTCCTCCTGACAATAACATGACAGGATCCACACATCCCAGTATTAGCCTTAACCCCGGTGACACTGCCAGAATGTATTAAACTAAAACATCGCAGTGTCCCATTTAAAAGGAGCCTGTCAACAGCTCTGACTAGGCTTTAATAGTTATAATCTTTTTTTTTAATTAATGTTTCCAACCACTTGTGTAACCTTCTCTCACACATCCTTCCCCCCCTACCCGAAAACGTGTTTCAAACTTCTTGACAGACGAAAACGTTAACGCCTGGTTTCATGCTGCCTGCCCCGAGGCCTTTAAAGCACCTTTACAAGAGGGGCGATGGGGGGATGCACACACACGACGGCGAGCAGGGCTCGGGTGGGAGCGGGTCCTGTACGCTTCACTTGCACCCAGCTCCCGTTACAAGCATCACAAGACCTGGCCATCAAGGCTTGTCTCCTTCAAAGCCCTTTACAAGCCCTTGTGTTTTGGCTTTTAAACTACAGCTCCCGGTGGGGGCTTCACCTCCCCAGGACAGCCTGTGTGGGAACGGAGGAAAGAACCTTTTTCTGGGGTAAATCTGCCGTCGAAGCGTGCGAGCGGATGGGGACGATTCCCATGTCCTTTTTCCTTGCGTGAGGACATTTGCCCTCAGCTGCTTCATTCTCTGCTACCACCGCAACCGTGTGGCAGAGGTCAATAGTTCCTGTTCTGTTCTGCCATTTTGCACCCGAAAATTAGAAAATTAATTAATTTCTCTCTAGAATAGGTCCATACGTTCAAAGAATACCTGCTGGTTACTTGCTGCACAGACAGTGTACTTCATACCTTTAGCTTGCTGCAAGCTTTCTACCTTAGCTAATCTTCTACCACCGAGGGCTGCATATATCCATACTGTCCAAAACAATTACAGCATGTACCTGTTCAGGCTTGAGAGCTTCAAGCAGTGCTAGGTGGAGGAGGATACAAAAAAAAAAGCCGAGGGCTTGGCCTAATGTATGGATGAACCATGTGATCACAACCAGGCATCCAGGGCTAACATTTAATCTGCTTTGTTTCAAGTGGGAAATATGTGAAGATCAAGTAAGTTCAAATCCAGGTCAAATATCCTTGAAAATCTTTGATTTATATAAGCAGGAAAATGAGGTTTAAAAGAAGTGATTATGAAAGGGTTACTAAAAACACAGCTGTACGCGTACTCTTATATCTGAGGCTCTCCAAAGAAAAACTGTGTGACATCTATATTAACCTTTGGCTGAACACCAATGAAGGCCTGTAGTGAGCTGGAATGCAAGGCAGCCCCTTCCAAATTTTAACACAAGCCAGGTTACAGCTGCAAATGCCTGCAGCCCGTGCTCACTTTATAAAGTATTCCCCGAAGGAAATTTTTTAACTGTTATAGAATCTTTTTCTAATACCCTACAGTGTTAAAGCCTGTTATTAAAGGGCAAAGAGATGGTTCTCTATGCCAAACACTTGTCAACAAAAAGGACAGCCAGATGGTATGAAATAAAAGGAAACTTGGGGGCTCTTCAGCTTCTTGATTTACATTAACAAAAGCCACTTTCATGTGCTCCTTCCAAGAATGACTAATTTCCCCCCCCCTTAGTTTTTGCCAGGATTGAACAGTGTTGTTCATTTTATAATCAACCACGAGACAAATTAACAAATTACGTATCACTTGTGCCGACTCTTTTAAAAATATTCTAAGCAAGTCTGTTTACCAAGGCAAGATTACCCACATAAGGACAACTCCATTATTTTTAGAAGAGAGGGTCTAAGTAATCCAGAGGATGTTTACTCCTTAGCTGCTGTTTATAAACTTGAAATTAAACTTGTGCAAAGAATGCTTTGCATTTTTTCAGTTCCTAAAATGGATCCATTTGTAAACTGTACTTGGACAAGATCTGAAACAAAATTCCAAATACTGAAACTATAGCCACAAATTTTATAAAATTAGCCAGCAATTTAATCGCTAACTTAGTCAGACCACTGTGGCTAAATTCTCTTTTGATTTACATGTAACTTCATTCTTGACACAAATCCATTCCCCATCCATCTTAGCACAGGTGTAAGCTAAGACAAAATGCAGCCTGCGAATTAACTGGTTATAAATCTAAATCTAATTAATTGTCAAGATTTTACAGTAACATTACATGCTCAGTACAGAGCTCTCTGCAACATAACCCTGAAATGGGGCACCTGTATTCTGGTTCCTCCCTACCAATGCCCAGTATAAACTCTCCGGAATAAATATAGACAGTATCTCCGCAGAAATCAAGGGGAGGGGGGGTGGTCATTGGGGTTTTTTTTACTGTGTAGCCCAGTACCTCTTGCAACGTAAATCTTCTTCTAGATAGATGAAGAATAAGAATAAAGCAAACAAGCGTATTTGTAGATAGCATTTGGAAGCCTGGAATAGCATGCTTTATTTATTGAAATTTAAAAGTATTATTTCTTTACTCACTTTTACTTCCTCCATTCTAAGATGAGACTTTATTATGCTGCAACACTTCCTCATTGTGACGACTCTAGTACAGTAATAAAAGCCTACCTGTGAAATGCAATGCTCGCAGAGTATCTCTTACAAAAGTAGGACACAGTTTACTACAGTCTGCATTTAGCAATTCAGCTCTGCTTTAAAAGGGATCGTTGTCGAAAGTCTCCAAAAAAAATCAGTTCTACAACAGATCTTCTAATTTTCCCTGAATGTCAATAGAAAACTGTACGTATCAAAGCAGGCGGTGTATTTGACTATATACGGGAGCGAGTGGCTGGTCTAATTCATTAAATTGTCCATAAACAAGCCCGTCTTTGTCCTATAAAGATGAAAGACTGATGACTATAATGGGATGAAAGGTGTGCACAGTGATGAAGAAAGCTATTAGAGATCTGTGTCCTTTTTAAACTCGTCCTGGCATGCACTGTTGACAAGGGAACAAAACAGTACAGATAAACCTCCAAAATGTGCCTTGCTGGTAATAATTCCACCTGTCCTTCTTAAAACGATGGGATTTTGCCTGCGCTCATACCACTCACTAACCATGCTGACAGCAACTATATAAAACAATAATTAAGTATTTTGCATAAAGAACACTTTTGGATTTCTAAGCCAACTACAAGACTCAGCAGGTCGAAACGAATGAATACACCCGCTGCAGTCATGGCATCGCATCGGGATGTCGATTATTGATTACCTACAGTTTATACAGAGAGGTAAAACCTGCTCTATAAGAAGTTCTCACGTAGGAACAGACATATCCAAAATGTAATTTTTATTTCATGGTTTATGGATCGAGTCCACTCCTTTGTATCCAAAATAATCAGGGACCTGAACATTAATTCCTTTTCTGTAAAGCTTCCATGGGCTGCAAAGGTGTCTCTTGCTTACGCAGGAAGCGTGGGACGGGAGCGCTGCGGTCCCGCTGATGAAAGTTATGCAGTAAATAACGACACCCGCGGAGCAGAGCTTCTTCCCCAGAGTTAACTCCCTGCCATTAGGTACTCACATCTTTCCTAAAGGTTCCCTCCTCTCTACCGAAATGGAAACAGAAGTGCAAATTTTGCTATCGTTATTTCAACATCCTTTGTCTGCCGCCCGGGACTCTCCCTGCGCTCGGGCTGCACACAGTGTAGGACCCAAGAACCACAGAGAACAATGTCAGCAAGATCACTCTTATCTCTAAAGTCAAATATTTGACCGCCATTGGTACTTTTGGCTGCTCAAATATTTGATTTTAAATGTATCATTGCTGATCGGCTTAAGCATCTACCAGCGATTAGACAAACACTGTCATTCCCAGTGGAAAGCATCAGCGCTCTCGCAGAGCGCAGCCCCCAGGCCAGGCGTACCTCAGAGCTTCCCACCGGGAAGCTTACGGCCATTAGTAAGGAGGTGCTGCTCACGCAAACGAGGGCTCTCCCACAGCGTCCTGCGTGTCCCTATCATGCAAGAATTGCGCCGGAATGGCTACCGTGTTTGATAATTATGAACGCGTGGCACAGAGCCTTTGGAGCTGCTGATCTTTTTCGGCTAGTTAAAGCACAGGGATTAGAGAGGTGGTGATTTAGGTGCGGATTTAATCTTTGCTGCCTCCGAAGTTCCAGACAGTGGAAGTGTCCAGAACAGTGACATCCATAAAGGTGTTAACGGATTTATTGGCGATGGGGGTGTCTGTAAGCCCTAGCGGGTTACGTGCCGGAGCTGGGCTCCTCTTGCACTTTGCGTGTCCCTTTGTTTTGGGCAAAGTCTGCATTGATCTTGTTTTGGAAATACTATTCAGATTCTGTCTTGAACTTGCAGGCACCCAATCTGTACGTGTGGTGGCTTCAGAGCTGCACATGATGAGGTCTAAAAATGGGTAAGAGTGAACCGGGGTCTATACTTATATATTTAAAATAGAATGCTCATCCCAACAATGTTTTACTCAAATCCAGCCAAGCCAGTCCACACGGGTGTGCAATCTACAGCAAGCAAATGGAAATCAGATTGGGCCGTAGCATCCAATTAGAGAGGCCTAGCGAGCCGCATACAAAGCGTGCCAACTTTCGTGTCATTTGCATAAACCCATCCACATGTGCTTGTGAAAAGAGGCGAGTTAGCTGCACAAACTGGGGTCAGCGGAAAAAGCTGCAGGAGTAAATAAGGGTTTCCTGTGGAATCCCTCTCAAGCCATTAGGAAAACACGGGTCAAGGGAGCGCAGCGCTGGGATGCCGCGGGGAACTCTCCATCTGGGCAGCCGCGGTGGCTCCGCATCCTGCACGAGCGCCAGCCTGGTGCTGGGAGCTGTGCCGGGCTCTGCGGTCCTACCTGGGTCTCGTGTCTTCCTTGGCGGTGCGGGATGCGGAACAGACCCGCCAACCGTCCTGTTCAACTCCTACCTGCACGCCCGATCTCTGAGGTGCGGCACGTAACTGTCCCAGGGAGGAGACGACAAAGAACTTAGCGTGCCGGCACGCGGGGTGGAGCGTGGCGAGAGCTTGCGGCTGTCCAAATGCTGTGATGGGAAGTGGGAGCCCTCTCCGCGTTGCTGCCATTTAATTACCGCCTGGCAAAGCGGCCGCCTTTCCGCGGGGCCGCTACCTGTCCCTCCTCGCCCAAGCGGGCTGCCGCCCACCCGACCTGCTGTGGACACCGCTCCCAGCCGGGGCCACCTGCGCCGCCAGCCCCTGCCCTCCCTTGGGGGCCAGAGCCCCGCTCCAACCTCCCTCCGCCCGGTGCCCCCCGGCTCCAGCCCCGCGGCCTCGCCGAGGGCCCGCACTCACCCAAGTTGACGAAGCTCATGACCATGTCGGCCTCGGTGAGGAAGTTGCTGTCCTGCAGGCTGGCCAGCGGCGGCCCCTGGGTGCTGAAGATGGGCTTGTAGGGGTAGGAGAAGCCCTCGCCCTCCTCGGCGGCGGCCCCCGCCGCCCCCTCCTCCACCGACATGGCATTGTAGAGGTCCAGCATGAACATGGGGGCCGAGTTGTGCTTGCCGTGGAGGTGGGGCCGCGGGCGGTGCGGCAGGCCGAGGATGGAGAGGATCTCCCGCTGCATCTCGCGGCGCTCGGGCCCGCGCAGCCGCCGGTGGATGAAGCTGGAGTGCACCTCGTTGTCCACCGTGAAGTCGGCCAGGACGCAGCGCAGCCAGAGGGCGGGCGCGGCGGCGCCCAGCACCAGCAGCCAGGAGGCGGGCTGCCCGCGCCCCGCCGCCCGCATCGCGGCCC
>Ga0065711_1027544_pt1 | contig 48249 bp, 20 predicted proteins | sample Hoacrofraction12_FD_59098 | JGI IMG/M metagenome (GOLD analysis project Ga0065711, IMG submission 59098) | Hoatzin crop microbial communities from Cojedes, Venezuela - Epithelial fraction 12 v2 (version 2) | ecosystem: Host-associated > Birds > Digestive system > Esophagus > Crop | place... | reverse complement strand
TACAGGAAGGATGGAGAGGGGCTTTTCACAAGGGTGTGTAGTGATAGGACAAGGGGGAATGGCTGTAAACTAAAAGAGGGCAGATTTAGATTAGATATTAGGAAGAAATTCTTCCCCATGAGGGTGGTGAGGCCCTGGCCCAGGTTGCCCAGAGAATCTGTGGCTGCCCTGTCCCTGGCAGGGTTCAAGGCCAGGTTGGATGGAGCTCTGAGCACCCTGGTCTGGTGGAAGATGTCCCTGCTCATGGCAGGGGGTTGGAACCAGATGATCTTTAAGGTCCCTTCCAACCCAAACCATTCTATGATTCTATGATTTAGCTGCAGCGAGGTAAACATCTGAAAAGCAAGAAGATGCACATCAGTGGGTGAGTGAAAATGATGAGCAGCTTCACGGGCTCGGAGCCGAGCGGCGGGTCAGCACCGCCGGCCTAGAAACCTTCCAGGGTTCATTGAAAGTGTCTCGTGTGTAAGATTTGACAAAACTAGTACGTTTCTGCCAACAGTCAGGAGTTTCTAAATGGTTTGGAGTATGACTCAGATGAAACCTTCATTTAAAAAGAACAGTTTCTGACTTCTAGAAAATCTTCAGCAGTGTTAAAATTATATTTAAAATTTATTTTCCACATTCAGATACGGAGGCTGCTCGGAGTCTCCTTGAATTGAAATCTGTGGAAACTGAAATTAAGTTTTCAGTTTGGAGTTGTTTATCCTATGTGTTTGCAGTAGAGGGTGATAGTGGTAATGCCACAAATGAGATGTTTTTAGATGTAAAACATTCAGTTGCACAGTTTCTGTCACTTTTTTTTTTAACTTGCTTTGCTCCACTTCTCTGCAATCTTGTGATTGATGTTGTGTTTTCCAGTAGTCTAGCTGAGGGAGGAAGGGAGTTTTTTTGGTCAGTACATTTGTAGAAGAAGGGGGATCGAACTGCCTGTTAACCATTTCACATTCTGTCATTTTTACCATACATCAAAATTCATTTTGCAGTGAAGCCGAGAATCATTATCTTCAGCTTGGTGATGGCAAAACTACATTACTAAAAGTACCTAAAATCATTTCAGGTCTTACTCTAGAATGTGTGAAGTTCAGGGAAAACCAGCTAGTGTCACAATGCTCAAATCCAGATCTGATTCATAGCTCTGTGTTTTAAGTGTTGTCCTTGTCTCACAGGCCGTGAAAGTGTTGGATTTTGCTATAAATCAGTCTCAGCTAATGAAAAGATTGACTCAGTTGTCACTTAGTTGATCTTGTAATGATGAAAATACGCTAGTTGTTTACAATTTATGTCCTTGTGCTGACTCAAAATTACTTTGAAAAAACATTATGCATATTTCTGTAGTTCAGTATTAGAGTAACAGACTTCAAATGTACGAAGGGCTTATGCAAAGAGAACTAGAATAATAATCTGTGCTGGCATTGGGAACTAGTAGTTGGCATAAACAGCAGCAAAAGGACTTCAGACATTGGGAAAACTGCATTCCAGGCCTGCCGTATGCCTGCTGTTAGAGATTGCCTTAGCAAGGTTGGTGTTCCTGTCCCTGCAGATTATGGACTGTCAGCAATGATGTAGGTGTAGCTGGTCTTGGTTTGGGACAGAAGAAGTAGACACGGTCTCTGAGGTTACTACCGGCTGTTCTTTTTGCTATGAGTCTACACCTGTAAGTGACGTAGTCCCCTGGTTCGTGCTATTCATTCTGTGAATGAACGAAGGAGATGATGGAAGTATTCGGATACAGTTACACGATAGCAAAGGCCAGTTTACAAATGCCTAGTTCAGGACAAGTGCCAGCTGTAACTTGTAAGCCAAGCTACAAATGTAGAAATGAACTAGGGAGAAAGGAAAGTTTAGCTCTGTGGTGTTTTAAATTTATCTTTGGCTTTAAAAAAACCCCAAACCAAAACAAAAAACCCCCCAGAAGAACAGTAAACTGGGTGAGAATGGTAGAACCTAAGGAACCTTCAGTATACAATGCTAGCAGTACCCTGATATTTTAATCATATTGCTGAGTACAGTTGTTTGTATAATTTGTTAATTTGTCAGGTTTTACACAGAAAGTGTCACCAGCAGTTCAGCTCTTTACCTTATTTTGGTAGGCATCTAGCTCAACATTGCTGTGATGGTTCTGTGGAAGTAGAGCCTGCTCAAATTAACATATTCAAGACCATGCTAATACGTTATGAGTTATTACATTGAGTTCAGAGCACCTGAGTGCCATCACGTATTTCTAGATTGTTTTATATGTGCTGCTGTTGAAGTACTGCTTTTACTATTTTCAGTTCAAACTAAGCAGAAACATTCTAACATAATCTTGATATTTTGCATTGCTGTCCTGACTTAAAACAGGAGTTCATTAAGGCAAACAGCAAAGACGTTCCAGTTTTACAGTTTTGAAGCCGATATCAAGCTAGTTTGTGATGGCGTAACCAAATTTTACTGAGTTAATAAAAAAAATGGAAGTGAAGTCATTGATTTTTCTGGATGTGCAAAACTGCAGCTATTTGTCTTTGGAAGAATTGGAGAACCCTTTTCGATCTGACTGACTATGTTAGATTGATTAGTATGAATGTATAGGGTCGTATTTTAATTGCCATCTAGACATAAGGGATATTAAAATCCTGAGTAAATTGAATGTGTTGTATCTCGGATTTCTGCCTATTTTTGAAGTCTCGAAAGTACTAATCTGAGCCATAGTTCTGAAATAATGTTTTTTGTCTGTTTTTTTTGTCTGTAATTTTTTTGTAATCAACTTCACTTTTTGGTTATTTTATTTCTCCTTATTTTACTTATTTATCTCTCCAGAACAAAGGTGAAAGACCTGCTTTGCTTAAGATTTTAGATAGCCTTCCTTCTACTTCTTTTAAAGACCCCTTTCACCTGTTGCAGCATCCTGCCAAAAATCAGGATGTTCGTTCATTTTAAACGATACATTTTTTTATTTTGCTGTGAAATGTTCTTAAGTTTTTTATTTGTTAATCATCATACCACACATCATACTCTGTGAAAAACCCAGATACATTCCTCAATGTCCACAAAATATATCTGCACACTGATGTATGCATTTGCATGTATTTGCACAATGTACATGTACTCACATGTATCTTATTCAAATTATTAAAGTCTTGAATAATTCCATTTCAGTACTCTTCTAGTATTTTGTTTCTTAAGATTCTCACATGCTGACGATAGGAACTAATCCTCTGTTTCTTCAAACTACGCGTTTATGGTTATACCACACAATAAGGAGTTGAAGTTCTGTTTCTAGGAACTTCTTAAAATGTCCCATGAGATGTTTTACAAGTTACTAAGGCTCTTTGCCTTAAGTTCCCCATCTGTAAGTGATCTTAGCAGGTACAGGTTTGGACTCTCGGTTTCCAAACATAGCCAGTGTATTACTGCGCTCATTTCTTAGGACCTTGCATTCTGTGAATGGAATGTATTCTTTTTTTAGACACTGAAAGAATTTGGGGGTTTGTTGGCTTTTGGGAGGTAATTAGAACAGGGGTAATTGAAGAGGGAAATCCCTCATCTCTAGTTTTTAATGAATTTAAAAATATTTCGGGTAAGTTTTCATGCTTTGCGTGCATGTGGCTATAATAGACATCAGAGGCTATAACAGGAAAGCCTACAATGGAGACGGTAGACTGTGCAAATATGTCGTTTTCTAATGTGCTTAATAGCAGCTTTAGGTAGAATCATTTTTAGAAACTTGGCTAGAGCCAGAGGGTGCAGGCTGCATATATGAGCACTTCCAATGAGGTAGTAAGCTTAAAGAAAAATTGATGTGTCAGATATATTAACAGGAGACAGAAGTAAAGAGTGTCATAAGAAATGCAGGAATAGTAGGAACAGGTTAGTGTGGTGGTGTAGATGTTTTGTTAGGGTTTTTGGTTCAGCAGTCTCTCTTGTTTCCTTGGAGAGCTACCAAAAAACATCTTGTAGAACTCAAAAAATGAAAAAGTTTGATAGAGAAGAAAGCAAATCGTGTATTTGTAATTAAAATAAAGGAGGTTTGCCTACTATAGTATTTTTAAGATGCATTTTTTGTGAAAGTTAGTTTCAGAAGGATCTGGCATTTCCCGTTTTTAATGAATATGCTTATACTGTAAGTAAACAAATAGTGCTTGCTGACATGCATTTGGATTTTTGTTTGTTTTTTTGTAGTCTGTCATTGTGCCTGTTCACAATAGTGAATGCTGGTTAGATGAATGCTTGAAGTCAGTTTGGGAACAAGATTTTAAAGAAACCATGGAGCTGTCAGTTTTTAATGATGCCAGTAAGGTATGTTTAAGACCTTATGTGAAGTACTGTCCAAGTAAATACTGTCTCTGATAGGAATTTTATTTTTACTATATTTGATTCACCATACAAGTTAAAATAGCTACGTCTGTGTCATCATTTTTCTAGGATGGTTCAGCTGAAATAATTGAAGAATGGAAGATCAAGCTGGAAGATGCTGGCATTCCAGTAATCATTGGTAGTAATGATTCATCTCAGCCTCGAGGCGGTATGTAGATTAATCGTGATTTTTTGAGACCTAGGTTGTTGTCACAGGCATCTTCTGTTTTTCAGTTTGAAAAGTGTCTGAGTAGCCACTTGCATTGCAGTGGAGAAAACCACATTGTTTTCCAGAGCTCTCCATTCAAAAACTCATTCCAGTTTAGTATTTGGCCCTGTTGGTTTTGGCTCTGTGGAATTTGTTTATATATCCAGGAAAGAAGAACTTGGTTTAACACTTTACTCTGCAAGAGAATTTTGTTTAATTTCAGTATACACAATGTTGTTAATGCTTGCAATCTTACTGTGGCTTTCTGATATCTGATTTATCTTCAGGAGATGGGTTTTAAGAAAAAAGAAATCCAAAATTTATTACATAATGATTTAAAAAGTAAATGCATTTTTTTCAGTATTGTAGAATAGACCCTGAAACAGAACAAAATAAGTTTTTGATATCCTTTTGATGATCAGATCAAAACACAGGTTTCAGAAAACTTTTGATGTGAGCTAAAAACTCTCACTAAATTCCTAAGTATTTACACAAGAGGCAAAACAATATGTTTAGTGAGATACCAGATAGGTGTATGGTGTGATTCCCTGTTGATTTGCATGCTAATATGAATTACATTTCCCCGCTGGAGGAGATAAACGAATCTCTCTAACAGGTTTTCTTTTGCTTGTTTGGTTGTTTTATGTTCAGGGTTTTTTAGCAGACAGGCTAGCTAAAGCATAAAATGGAAATGAAAGTATATTGCTCTTTGAAGAAGCTGGTGTTGAACGGCATTAAAGTTGGAAGATATGTCTGTCTTCTGATGGAGAACAACGCAGGACAAAGCACGCAGAACAGTGTGCTCGCATTTTATATGGGAGCTGTATAACTGATGTTGCTGTTGTTCTGTATTTTGTGACAAGGAGTAGACAGGCAGGAACTGATATAAAACTGGTTCCAAACTTGTGTCTTTCAAGTTATCTCACTTAAAAGGCGCACTGGAAACCCTGTAACATGAAACCAGGTCAGTTTCTGTTTTTTAACAAAATATCCTTTTTATGACTGGAAAGAATCCTAGGCTGATGATGGTCTCCTCAAAATGGGCTTACTATGAAAATGCCCAGTTCTGTTTCAGAAGGCTTTAATTTTCATCCCCTGGTTGAAACACGCAAATAAATTGGCGTCTGTGCGCTGAATTCAGCTGCAACTTGGTATAGGCCCCTGGCTTTACTTACTGTCATTTTTTTGGACTAGAGACTTCTTTAAAGCTGTTTTTTAAACAGTTGTCAGACGTAACAATACTGAAGTAACACAGTGTAACTGTTACTACAAATATTTGTAGTATTTTAATATCTCTATCATGAACTGCTGTTGTTTTGACAGTGCAACGTGTAATATTAACATTATTGAGCTGGTGATGACAAAAGACAGACAAGGTTTGTAGAGGGAATTTTTCTCTGCTGGGCAACTGATAAATCTGGAGTTGAGGAATGTCAAGAATTGCTTCTATTCCTGGAAATATACCTGTCTTCCTTTTTTCCCCCATCAACTATTGGGTGATCAGTCTTCTTTCAAATCTGACTTCTCTTAGTAGTTGATGATCTGGAAGCTAAGTAGGTTGTAATTTGTCAGGAAAAAAGCCAAAGAATAATACCAGAGGTTGTCAATTACGGTACTTAGGAAAGTGTTAATACCATCTTGTTATGTCATATATTTTCCATTTTTATAAAACTTTTTCTGTATGTAAACTCTTGTTCCTAATACAGTGTTGTATTAATCATGTGTGTAAACTAGTTTTGACTTTGTAAGAACACACAGGTGCAATGTTTTGACAATAATTTATATTAAAATTCTGAAGCCAGTTCACCTCTGTGCTTTAGGAAACTGAAACTAAAACTAAATTCGAGTTGTGAACTACAAGGAATATTTTGTGCTGTGAGAGATGTGTCAGATGAATTTTTGTTTTAACATGCGTGTGTCAGTGTTGGGATAGCTGAAACTTGAACAAATCTTTAATAAGTTGGAGGTGGGGGATGCAGCTGTGAGCATTGTTTTAAATAATAGTATGAAATGCATAGTTCTTTTAAAAAAAAACAAACCAAGCTTATTCATGTGGAAGTCACTCACAGGTCACCATTAAAATGAGAACATCTTTGCTTCATGGTTGTTACGTTTTAGGAGCAGGTTACTTGAAATCCATAGTATTTGTTTGCTTTCAGTGATTTACTTTTATTATGTTGAAACGAGTTACAACTGTAAGGAGTCTTTGCTTTAAAAGAAGATGCTTTAGTACAGAAACAATGTACTAGTCAGGCTTCACATCTTCAACTATTTACACAAGATTAGGATTTATTTCTGATTCTTTTCGAACATGTAAAAGAAAGGGGGGGACCTAGAAAAAAAGAAAGGGTCACTTGCCTAAAAAAAGGAAAGCTTTTTCTTTCCAAGAGTGAGGAATGTTAATATCTCACTGAGGCTTAAGTTTTTACGGCTGTAACCATGGTAACAGGCTCTTTTCACCAAGTAAGCAGGCCTTACAAAACTCGGAGACCTGGCACAAACATTTGATTTTCTTCAGTAGAGTAATATTAAAGAAATTTTTTTTACGCATGCCAAACATAGGATTCATTGTGGTGAAGCAGCTTTTAATATCTGGTTTCTTCCAGGGGGACTTATGTCTCTTACTAATAATTTTTAAAATATGTGTATTTTCTTCTCTATCCTCTAAAAAATTAACTGGTATGTGAGAAGCTTCAAGATGGCTTCTGTCTTAATCTTAGAAAGAAATATTTCCCAACTTTTTCTCGTAACAAATATTAAATACTTCATGATTTTATTTAAAGTGTTTTATCTGAAAATGAGATCTGAAATATATAAGAAACTTCATAGAGTAATATAATTGTCATCTTGTAGTTGCCTTTGAGTCTCTTTCACTTTTTTGACATTATTGATTCCTAGTACTTTATTATTTTCTTCTGAAGATTGATGAAATATTGGCGTATACTAATGACAGTATTGAAACGTAAGTACAGGCGGCTTTACAGCTCGTAGTGACGTATGACGGTATTGATTTGATGCAGATTTAGGTCTGTCCTGTTCTTTTACCTCTTGCTCCACAGCATTAGGGTTTTGCTTGTTTGGCATGTTCAGACCTGCTAACTTGCATCCGTTATTTCCCACTAAAATGGCTCATGCCAGGATTCAGCTCTGCTGTTGTGGTAGCTACTGACTTTGCCAGCTGCTTTTTTACTGCCAATAGGAAGGAGAATGAGAGTAACTGTATATGTGAGATTAGATATGCATATGTGTATAAAAAGTAATATATAAATGTACTGTAAGATAAGAAGTTCAAGAAATCCATGATGAAGAGGAGTTAATGTGAGGATTAAAATACTCCAAATACGTAAGAAAAGAAGAACACGATTCTAAGGAAGAGCCTTTATTAGTAGTGTTCTGTTGGTAGTTGACATAATGTTCCTTTGAGGCAGTAAGAAATGCACTCGTAAGTCTTTCTGTACTTGGATATCTCCACAGAATAGCCAAGGAGCATGTGCGTTAAAACTAAGTGAACCTTTGAGCCCAGTTAAATTTGTTTCCTGAGCAAACTTAAACCTGTATCACATAAAAAGAGTGGAGAATTACAGAAGTCTGCTTTTGTCAAATGCGAAATCAGGACCTTTAAGGATAATACTATTTAGAATTATCCTGCTCCACTTCATGGTGAGATTTTCTGGCTTTATGTTTCCAGTTTTCCCATTAAAGACTAAAAACCCCACAGTATTGCATATCTTCACATCATTTGGTTTGCGTGTCAGGGCAGTTTTTGCTGGATTCCCTGACTTGGTTCCATAAATACTTCAAAAAAAGCTTAGATGTTACATATATGATCAAGTGGAATTTATATAGCGTTTTTCAGAAGAACACTGGATATAGTGTGGTCTTTTCTTATAACGCTACCTGGGAGCAGAATTCAAAGACCAGAAGGTTCCTGTGTAGATTTGGTCTACAGACAGAAAGTATCCCAGGTAAACACTCCTGCCTTGCAGATGTATTTCAGTGGTAAGCAGAGTTCATCTTCTTGCTGGTTGCTGCAGTCCCATCCTTACCCTTGGCTGTATATTCCTGCTCCCCTCCTTTTTTCTGGCTCTGCCATTTGTTTCACCCTCCAGTGCTGTCATCTGCTTCAGAAATTAAGCTGACAAATAAAGTTCTCTTCTGGTTCAACTTCCTGAAATGGCTTGGTAAAGGATTCAACATGTGTCAGGGAGTCAGAAACCAAAAGACCCTAGATGCCAGCATTGTCTTTTGACTGAATTTATACCTCAGTGTGGTCTTCCGTAGGGGGTATAACATGTTGTGGTATGAATAAGCCAGGTTTATGCTCCTTGTACTTAGATTATTCTGCTTTGCCTCCCCTCAGCATTACAGGTGCCATTACAATAAATACTAAGTTTTTGTATTTGCGTACTTTATATTTAACAAGCATAATGAAACAGAACTTTTTTTTGAGTCCTTCTGAGGACCTGGCCCCCTGATGGGACGAGTAAGTTGCCTAGCAATCTCTTGTTCTTTCTTTGCCTTTTTATGATTTGTTACTGTTTGTTATGACCTGAGGTGAATGTGCATATAGAGCTGAGGGTTTTCAGCATCTGCTCGTTGCAAGGGAGTTGGACTAAAGGACCTTTAAAGGTCCCTTCCAATCCAAACTGTTTTGTGATTCTATGAGGTACTGGAAGTGAGACCTAGGTAGCGGGACTCTTCAAGATATATATTGCGCGTGATGTCTTTGTGAAGGGCTAGCAAAACTAGTCTGATTCTATTTGGTGGAATTCTAACACATACAACTGATAAACACTCAGAGATGAAGACTGAAATAGGCAAACTATGTAAGGATTTACAAATTACCTTGTTTTAAACATGGACAATTTGTGTACTTTACTTGATACTGATGTGCATATTTGCTTTTATCTGTTCCTGACTGTAGTAGGACTTAAAATAATGGAAAGGTAAAAACTGCCACCATAATTTTATCTTTGTTTTCTCAACAGTGGGATTTGCTAAAAATCAAGCAGTAATTCAGAGCTCAGGAACCTATCTCTGCTTTCTGGATTCAGTAAGTTAATGCATTTTGTCTAACTTAGTTTTGTCAATAATATCCTTTTGTTTTTAGTGTAGCTGCTGGTTTGCCTTAAAGACAAGCTGTTTAAAGGTGTTTGGGTGTTAAACATGCTGGTTACTACTTATAGCTGTAAAGTTGTCTTCCAATCTGTGGAAAGCCTGCAGCTTTACACCATTCTTTGATCCTATCAGATTTCACAGGCTATTGTGAGCAGGGTTGGGCCAGGTTGGTATTTAGGTGTTTTCAGGATTTCTCTTTCCCACATTCTTCAGAAAATTATATTGATGAGAAACTCAGTGCTAATCTACTGGCTTTTTGATGCAAAACAGGAGAGGTCTCACCTTCCATCTTGAATTTTTTTCCTGTCCTTTGTTGGATACCTTCTGTGAACCCATTCAGCTCGCTAACCCACAGATAACTATCTGACTTTATGGAGCTTAATATGCAGAGGAGGGTTTCACAAACGTGCGTAGCTGATCTGAGGAATGGTGCCATGTGGCTAGGATCAGGCAAGAAGAGTGAGACCTTTAAGGCTCGCCGATCTTATGTAATTTCACCTGAAGATTGATTCTTTCCTCTGAATTGGAACTGAACTATGGCTCAATGTAGTGCTAGGAGGAACTGGCTGCTGAAAGTGTAGGGTTTCAGGTGGGATTCAACTTAATGTTACGATTGTCTGTGCTTATTAGAAAGTCTCATGAGAGCAGGGATGTAAACTCTACAGCCCTATAACCACACAGGTTTTAATTTGGGTAATCCTTCAGTTTGCAAACTCCATTTGTTGTATCAATTAGATAGGATTCTTTTTATTTGTGTAGAATTTTGTGAATTAATCAGTGTACTGTTGCAAGACATGGTTATGTGCTGGTGTATTTCTTTTGACCCAAGGCAATGCAGCAGAAACTTGTCTTGCCATTTAAGAAATTAAGTTTTGCAGGTGGTTTTCCTGGCCTTTATTCTTGCTTTTATTAAGATATTACGGTATTTGACAACACAGTGTGCTTTTCTAAATGAGTTTATTTGAATTTATCCTAGTTTCCCTTTAACAATTTTTTGAAGTTGGGTTTTTTTTGTTTGTTTGTTTTACAGAGTGTATTTCGTGTAAATCTTTGTGTATAAGTTTATGGAGGGTGATGCTTTGAAATACACTGTTACATGTGGGTATATATGGGTATTTCAGAAACAAAATTTTGAACATCCATAGAATACACAGAACTCACAATTGCATATACAAATTAATGGTGTTTGGAAAGTTTCTCATACATCAAAAAAAAAGTATTTAATATTCAGCATGGAGTGTCAGTGTCTGTTTCATAAGTGGATTATTTTGAGGAAGTAAGAGCACAAAATCTGCTGCTCTGTTTTTGATCACCTCACTCACCAGATTTTGAAGAGTGCAGGGACATCATAAATTATGCCATGAAGTAACTGGAGTGATGCCAGCGTTGTTGAGATGAATGAACTCAGGATCCAGTTAGTTTTGCTTTACTTCAGATAGACACAAAGCCAAGTGCTAGTTTAATTTATATGAATGATTCCATGGGTTTAACTCTCCTTTCTTGTGAGGCAGAGAGGCTATTTAGATATCTAAAATGAAAAATAAAACACCCCAGATCTTATGTTTCACAAAGTTCATGTATTCCAGGTTTAGACAGATACCACGTTGTGCAGGGCATTCTAGGAAGTACGTAGGATGAGTTACATATGTACTTATGTTGACTGAAGTAGCTGAGTCCAGGTGTGAATGAGTGAGAAATTAACCTACAATTGTCTTGTCCCGTGGAGCTTCATATCTTCTGTCTCAAATCTGTATAGAATAATCTACTGAGGTAAATTTTGGATTATTCTTTCTTTTCAGTCCAAACAGATCTAGTTGTTTGTGAATCACTAGCAGTAAACTGGAAAATTAAATTCTTTAACTGAAATGAATTAATATTTTAATAGACATCTCTTCAAAATTCTTAATTTGTTATTTACCTTATAGTGTTTATACAGTATGCATTTCTTGCTGCTGTGTTGTTTCTATTTGCTGTCTAACATGAAGGATAAGAAAACGTCAGGGGAACAGATTTCAACTGTTAAGGAATGTAACAGGTGATGATTTTGGATTTCTGCAAGATTATCATCAGCATGTTTATATTTAATATAATTACGACCTACATGAAATGATTTGATTGAGAATTTTGTGACTTACATTACGGATAAACTTGGAAGAAGCTATCAATATTTTCTGTTCTATGCATTTCTGTTCCTGCCTTTGAGCTAGATGCTTCAAAACAGAAGGCATTCTGGACTATCAGAAGCCTAATCTTGATACAACAGAAATACTAAACGATTGGTGTTACTTAAATGTATTTTCTACTGTCTCTCCTTGTTACTACTGTTTTTTGCTGAAAACAGATTGGAGGAAATAAAAGGAATGTGGAAACTACTGCAAGTCTGAAAATTGCTCAATATTTTGGCTGTAGTTAGTAAATGTTGTGTGATAATAGCTGAAGCACAGATGTTGCCAGCTGTTTAACAACTCCACTTCTACACGCCACCTACCTTCTTCATTTCGGTCACCCATCCAGTATCCAGCTCTCTAGGAAGGAATGCTGATGTCAACCCTTTGGAATGTGCTGCAGTAATGCCAGGGAATTGACCTTCAGAAGTGCAGCCCTAGTTTCAGGTTTGCTAGAGGTAGATACGGAGAGAAATGGGGCTGGGTCAGCAGTTTGTATACATTTCAGATAAGTGGAGAAATGCATCGTGGCTCTGTGTCCATTCACTTCACTTCTTTGAGTGAAATGAATGTACGAGCATGGTTGGGAGCATCTTTAGAAGTGCTGGCTCCAGAGAGACTGTTTTGCTTGCCATTCCAGCTGGAGTCAAGCTGCTTGTGTTATGTCTCTCAACACAGATTTGCGAGGACAACAAATAGGGAAGAAATGTGGAAAAAAAGGTTACAGAGCTCAGAACTGTCAGAATTTGATCAGCCTATTCTAGTATGAAGTGGCAGCTGTTTGACTAATAGCTAGTATGGAGTTTTTTTGCTGTGATTGTTGTTACAGATTTCACCTCTAAGCTACTGAGGCATTTCTCCCACCAGGAAAACAAGTAGAGAAATTCAAGATACTTAACAAATTGTTCATATTTAACATTTATAGTGTCGGAAAATCTTGGTCATAATGACAATAGGATGAACTAATTATGCAAATACATATCACCGTTAGCTTTACTCTGTTTCAGATTTTCTGCAGTTAGGAGTTTATCTACCAGTTGCATTTTATTGTAACTTTAGTTTGTCACTTCTCTGCGGTGGTTACCATCTTTGTTGTAATAATTTACCCAGTTGTAGCACAGCAGAACTCTTAGACTAAAAATTCTGTTTCTTGCTTTGAACTGCTATTTTCATTGACATTGACTTAAACATGCCTATACTTGTATAAAACTGTATCTCGTTAATAAAAGGAGCATGCTTTCATTTCATCCTAATAGTCCTGCAGTATTTCAAACTTGGTCATATTCACTTGAGTCCTTGACACACTTGTTTTAGTCTTTTGAAAGGCTCTGTTGGCTGTGTATCGCTATTTCTGAGTTTCTCAGCCAGCTCAAAGACGTAACTCTGAACCCTGTTGCCACAGCATTGCTGCCTGCTAGTAGTAGTAGTAGTAAATGACGTAGGGAAACAGTTAAGTTTTATTCACCAAAAGTGAGGGTGGACCACTGGAATCAGCATTCCCATGTTTGAATTGGCAGCTGCTGACCTGTGCCTTCCCATTTGTGAGATTTGCTTGGATGATTTAAGTTGGGAATGTTAATTCTTAATTGCTCTGAAATTGCATGCTTTTCTTGAGTTTCAACTTCAAAAACACTTCATTGAGGAGCTATTCATAAAGGTCTTGGAAGAAGGTGGTTGGACCTTAGCTAGCCAGACTTGGTAGATGTTTCGGGGACTCCAGCCTTCAAGCTGGAGTGAGTTTGCAGATGACACCAACTTGGGTGGGAGTGTCAATCTGCTCGAGGGTAGGAAGGCTCTGCAGAGGGATTTGGACAGACTGGATCAATGGGCCGAGGCCAACTGTATGAGGTTCAACAAGGCCATGTGCCAGGTCCTGAACTTGGGTCACAACAACCCCATGCAACACTGCAGGCTTGGGGAGGAGTGGCTGGAGATCTGCCCAGCAGAAAAGGACCTGGGGGTGTTGGTCAGCAGCTGGCTGACCATGAGCCAGCAGTGTGCCCAGGTGGCCAAGAAGGCCAACGGCATCCTGGCTTGGATCAGGAATGGTGTGGCCAGCAGGAGTAGGGAGGGGATCGTGCCCCTGAACTTGGCACTGGTGAGGCCACACCTCGAGTACTGTGTTCAGTTTTGGGCCCCTCACTACAAGCAGGGTGTTGAGGGGCTGGAGAATGTCCAGAGAAGGGCAACGAGGCTGGGGAGGGGTCTGGAGAACGAGTCTGATGTGGAGCGGCTGAGGGAGCTGGGGCTGTTCCGTCTGGAGAGGAGGAGGCTGAGGGGAGACCTTATCACTCTCTACAACTACCTGAAAGGAAGGTGTAGTGAGGCGGGTGTTGGTCTCTTCTCCCAAGTAACCAGCGATAGGACGAAAGGCAACGGCCTCAAGTTGCGTCAGAGGAGGCTTAGATTGGATATTAGGAAAAATGTCTTTACTGACAGAGTGGTCAGGTGTTGGACCAGGCTGCCTGGGGAAGTGGTGGAGTCCCCATCCCTGGAGGTGTTCAAAAACTATGTAGATGTGGCACTTCAGGATATGGTTTAGTAGGCATGGGGCTGTTGGGTTGATGGTTGGACTTGATGATCTTGGAGGTCTTTTGCAACCTTAATGGTTCTCTGATTCTAAGCTAGCTTTCAGTATAGTTGCCTGTTTTTACAGTCTCCATAACTTGGTGGTTTTGGAAAGTTGAATTTCTTGGTAGTTGCCATTAGATGTTACCCTACAGGCACTAATAAACTTTTGAAATATTCTTCCTTTCTTCCAAATTAAGATCTGTAGAGCTTAGGAAATGAAGCAGTGATCAGACTTAATGTATTTTCTTTCTGTTGTTGTTTCAACATACTATTCCTTGCAAATTTGATCTTCTGATTAAAAACTGGAATATTAAATAGCAGGTAAGTGGATGTAGTGATGAATTCCTTTACCAGAAGCCCCTTCTGTCCAGAAGTGTTGTATGTGTTTCTGAATCGCTAAAGAGCACCAAAAAATCAAACTACAAGTGCTTGAAGGCATCATTCCTTTTATTGTTCTGCGAAGTCAACATATTAAAATTGATAAAATAGCTCTGTCTGGAATCTGAAGTGCTATTTTTTCTCCTTCATAAATGAAGAAGCAAACCTTCAGAATTTGGTTGCAATAACCTCTTCCTACATATATCTTAGTTAAGGTGGGTGTTTGGAAACTGACAGTGAGGATTTTACTCTTGCCTGAGTTCACAGACTTTGCTATTGAACACCGTGTGAGTTACTGGCTGCACTTGCCTGCAAACACTCAGGTACTTTTTTTTTTTCAGTGATCTGAGAGAAAGATCCGAGGTGATCTCCAGTGACTACGGAAAAGCTAGATATGGAAAGGCACATGTCTGCATTTGCTGAGCAAGTGCGCTGAAGTGGGAGCTGCTTTGGCAGGAAATATTTCCTGATCATTTAATAGTGATGCTGAATTAAAAGATTCCATAAAAAGATTATAATTAATTTTACATTGCTGGAAGGTACTAGTCATTCAGGCGCCTAGGAACACCATGTGTGTCATCCCACGTGGACTTTTTTGTTGCCATGCTCAAGAATAGAAAGGTGTTCTATATATATAAGGACACTATATAAAGTCAGTTTCTTAAACTTTGAAGTGTTTTCTTTGTTGTCCCCTTCTTTCTCAATTTAATTCAGAAGAACAGAAGAGTAATGTTTTTCCCTATGATCTTGCAAGTACTGACAGATCGGTAGGGCGTGTTCTGCTCGGGTGGCTTGTGGGTGGCCATTAGAGCGCACGATTCCCGTGTGTTTGATAGATGGGGCTTCTTTGCTTTGGTGGTGCTGTTGACAGGCCAGTTTTTGGAGGTCCTAGGCCCTTTACTTCCCTGGTTCAAGGAGCTGGACTGAACAATAGCAAAGAAAGATTTTTCACTATGGTCTGTGCAGGTACAGCGTGAAGGAATGACCGTTTGATGAACTGAAAGACTTTGGAGATACCGTGTTGTTTCTCAGCAAGTCAAACATTCCTCCTGGTGTTGCTACAGGTTGCATTTTGTGTGTAATGGCTGCGATGGAAAGAAGGTGTATTACTGTGAGAATGGAGTGTGTCAGCGTGCTCACTTTTTGTTGTTTTTTTTTTTTGAGCAGCCAAATAGGAAGGAATTTGGAAAAGCATGCGATGCTGCGTCTGTAATGTGAGCTTCAGAAAGCAACTCAATACTGAGCCAGAATTAGCGTGTTGTTTTATGTGAGCTTGTCCTTGTTTTTAAAAAGTAGATGTGTATTGTGCATCGAGTTGTATTTTTGTTTTACTTTCTGAAGTGCAAAACCCCCCACTTTTAAGGGGAAATCATGAAGCTATCACTGTGCAGTTCAGGTGGTCCAGACGGCCTGGCTGAAGAGGCCAGTAAATGACTGTCATTTGAATTTAGAATCATAGAATGGTTTGGGTTGGAAGGGACCTTAAAGATCATCTGGTTCCAACCCCCCTGCTGTGAGCAGGGACATCTTCCACCAGACCAGGGTGCTCAGAGCTCCATCCAACCTGGCCTTGAACACTGCCAGCGAGGGGGCAGCCACAGCGTTTCTGGCCAGCCTGTGTCAGTGTTTCACCACCCTCATGGTGAAGAATTTCTTCCTAATATCTAATCTAAATCTGCCCTCTTTTAGTTTAGAGCCGTTCCGCCTTGTCCTATCACTGCACACCCTCGTGAAAAGCCCCTCTCCAGCCTTCCTGTCGGCCCCTCCAGGCACTGGCAGCTGCTCTAAGGTCACCCTGGAGCCTTCTCTTCTCCAGGCTGAACAGCCCCAGCTCCCTCAGCCTGTCCTCGTAGGAGAGGTGCTCCAGCCCTCGGTTCATCTCCGTGGCCTCCTCTGGACCTGCTCCAACACATCCATGTCCTTCTTATGCTGGGGGCTCCAGAGCTGGGCACAGGACTCCAGGTGGAGGGCGGAATAAAGGGGCAGAATCACCAGTTTGCCCAAAGTTTCTCTTTGTGTTGCTTTCTTTCTTCGTGTTTACCTGTTTGTTTGGCCTTGTTTGCATTGTAGGTATGTACATATTTAGATGACCGTAAACCCAGCTAGTACATGACATTTTTCTTAATTTTTCTACAAAGTTTGGTGAGTGGAGTCACATGAAAATAGATTTACTTACGGATTCTTTTTTTAGTTAGCTTTCCTATTGCAAGTATATGCTTAGTGAAGGCATGCATTAATCTAGCATTTATTTTGAAATCTGTTCTGTTGGTGGGGGAAATCTCCCTTCCTTCTGTCTGCCTTGTATCTGCTAGGAGGCAACCATTAGAGACTTCCATGTTAAGAGGGAAAATTGAATTTCAGTTGAAGCTTCTCTTAAACTTCTGTGTTTTTTTAAAATTATATATTCAATGTAATTCACTGCTAGCCTTGTTCCCTACTTGCACCTAGGAGACAGAAACAAACTGAAGATACTTCCCTTTTTGATATAGCAACTAAATGCAGATGTATACTTTTTTTGTTGTTGGATATGATACGAGAGAAAAATTGTTTGGAAAGTGTCTAATTACCAAGGTTTTGTTCTCAGTTTTAAACCAAACTTTGACTGTAGAAACCAAAGTTTGGCAACACAACTGCTGAATTCAGTATCATAAATACAACAGTTTTGATAGAAGATTTGTGATTGCATAATGTATAGCTATTATAAAGCATTTTAACATCCTGGTTGTGTAGTACTATAGTTGCTTAAACTCCAGAAACTCTTTCCAGCACAGTGCATGGTTGGGCATCTTGCTCCTATCAATGGCCTATGAGGTTGAAGAATTTTTTAGGTGCTCTTATTTTGTGGTACAGTCTTCTTGGTTTTACTCATTAGAGTTCAATCTAGTTTTTAAGCACTAGTCTAGAGCACAACCACATTACTCAGATTATTTCTGTATAAATAAATTCTGTTTCCCACTTTGTGGTTACCTGCCCAGTCATCAATAGTAAAGAATCTGTGAAGTGTTGAAGTTGGATTTTGCAGTTACCTTTCTTTTATAGTTGCCCAGACTGAGTCTAAATGACTGATGTGACTCAGTTTTGTCTGGGATATGATTTGTATTTTGTCCTGTTCTTCCTCATTGCCTAATTGCTTTATTATTTTATTTGGGATTATGTCTGAAGCTACTATGGTTTGTTTTTTTTTTTTTATGTCTGTCTTTCTCCTTCCATGAACCTGGAAAGTATCACAGAACTGTACAGCAGTGCATCATATATGTCAAACTGTTAATTAAAAAAAACCCAAAAAATAAAACCAAAGCCAAAATTCTTTTTAAAAACCTTTTCTAAAGGTCATTCAGGATAAGAGTTCATAGGGTTTTCCAGCAGTAGAGAACAAAAATGTGTTTAAAAAAAAAAAAAAAAAAGAGGCATTTTGAAGTTGTTGTGGTTATTGTGCCCCCTCTTTAGCTGGAACTTACAGAAGACAGATGATAGCCTGAGAACCAAATCCGTAGACTTGTTAGTTTTGCCAGTAACATCAAAATGACACAGTGCTTCGTGTTTTGTTAGGGGGAGCTGGACCTTTCCTGTCAAGTTGTCTCCTTAGAAAAACAGAACAGTGACCTGTCTGGTGAATGTGATATTTGAATTTGGTTTTGAATACTTTCTATGTTGATTGAACCTTTTTAAATCAGGTAGATTATTTTTCGTCTTTGGGAATGTATGAGTTCTGCTAAATTTATCTCTTTTGTGCAGGATCATAAAGAGTGGGATCTGTTACCACAAGAGCGTCTGTTGTGTATTGTAAGAGATAATCGTCACATTGTTCTAAGCAATGAAATTCCTTGCTTTTTGATAGATTTCTTTTGCATTCTCATTTTTTAGGGATTTAACAAGACATCTAAGAAACCTGAGCAATTCTTAAAGGAGTGAATGAAGCTCAGTTAAAATATATCTCCTGTTGTTTATAGGAAAACCAGGTCTTAATTTAAAAAATCAGCTCTGTCTTTGGTGTAAAGAAATATGATTATGGTGGTTCTCATGGGACACAGTGTAAATGTTTTTTTGGAACATTTGCTTGATACAGTACCTGAATTCTGGTCCCTTATTGATAAAGTGGATTCGATGGTAAACAATATCATTGTAGTTTTGGAGTAACTGATGTATAGAGGCTGAGAAATCAGAAGGGTGTTTTTCACTCTTATTGGCTTTGAAAATGATTGACATCTCTTATGCTTACATAAGTAAATGTATCCTAAATATAAAATACAGAAAAATGCTTTTGACGATTCTTCCGTCTTTTATAAACTTTCATGTGATAAGGGTCAGTTTTATTATTCCGTTGTTTTATCTTTAACCTTGAATTGTATTAAATAGTTGGATATACTTCTAAAACTTTTTTCATCCTTGCATTATTTTTGATAAAACTCTAGTGTCACCTTTATGTCAAGGTCATTCAACCCCCTGAACTCCAGATATTTAAGCATCAATGTATTTTTGTTGCTGTTGAATTGACTGAATTTTTTAAAGTGGAAGTTGCTGGAAATTCAATATTTGTGTTTTTTGGCTTTAGTAGGCATCTCCTTAGAATGATTTTTAATATGAGGAACTATTGAAAGAATGGATGTAGAACAGGAATTCAGGGCTCCTTGGAGTTATGTTTGCCTGATAAGATAGGGCCATTTGGAAATAGTCTGAGGAGAAATAGGGTGTGTTAGCTTTAACCGACATAAAAGAAAGACTGAACTAACCCTTTAAAAGTGAAGAGATGTGACACCAAAAAGGAGAAGAATATAGGTAGAAACTTCAGGCGACTAAGTTTAGGGAAGAAAATTTGTGCTACAGTTGCGCATTTGAATAGACTGTAAAACCGTGGTGTGGAAGCGATTTCATTTTGAACAGGAAATAATATAATTTTGAAAGGAATATCTCCTATCTGTCCAAGGAAGGATAGCAAGGTTACTAACTGTTTACAAGGCAACCTGTCTTGTATGTAAACAAAGTAGACCTTTATGCTACAGGCGAACTAAGTATTAACGTCAAGTTGAAACCTAGGTAGTGTGTTTTGAAGCCAGTGTCAATGCTGATGCATCTGATGAGTGTGGGTTTTTTCTTTTTTACTCCCCCCTTGCTTTAGATTTTTATCATTTCAGAAAAACTAGTTGTTGTGCTCACGAAATATGACACATTGGTAGATCTAGAGCCTGAAGATTTTTCCTTATCAGTGAAACAAGGTATAGCCAGACTACAAAGAACAGTTCCTCATATTGCTGGAATGTCTCAAACCTCATGCTTTCAGTCACGGTTAGTTCCTTGTCCACACACACTGCCAGTACTGCTGTTGGAGTTTGCTGTTAATGAGGTGGTGAATTTCTTTAAAAACATCAGAAGTGTGGGTGCCCATAAAATAGATGTTGAGATTGAAACATGGTTGTCACATGGTAGTTTTGATCAGTTCCAGTTTGAACAGAATGGAGTTTAATCCGCTGAAAGCTTAAAGTCGCTTAATATTTGTTCCATTTGTATTTCTGACTGCAAGCCAGTAAAATGATGTTAATTTAACAGCATATTCTAATGTCTGTCTGAGTACTGTACTGTGACTCTTTTTATGTTCAGTAACAGTGTGCTGTTTATTCCAGGATGATGTGATGATGCCACAGCGGGTTAGACTGCAGCACGAAGCTGCCATTCAACACCCGAACAGTGTGAGTACTTTTTTCTTGTGTGTATTTTTGTGTTTTTCTTTTACAGAGTGCCGGATACATCTTTAAAAGGATATGAAAATTTCACAGTAGGGCTGATGGAGGCAAAGCAATAACCAGTGTATTCTTTTCCTTCATTTTTAATCCTTGCACTGAATAGTAGCTTTGACCGAACGTCTTTTCTTCCTTTTCTTTTCTCTGGTCAGTAAGCCAGATCTCATTATGGCAGTGATACTCCTTTTCAAATAAGTATACCAGTCTCGCTGATGTGCGTAATCTGAAGGAGAATGCCTTTTTTATTTAGTCTTACTAAGTAATGTGAAAAGGTGCAAAGGATTGGCTACAGCTATGGTTTATCTGTTTTTAATATTTAAGAAACTGTATATGCTAAGGAATGTATGGGTTGTTATCATTAATAAACTGGCCTACAGTTAAATTGATGTTTCTCCTTATATCTGCCCACAAATAAAACATTATTAGAATTCTTTATTCTTGTAAAATAAACTGTCAAAAGCATCCTGTGAGATAGTTGTTTTATGATCTGTATGATCTTGATTTTAAACAAATTTCTGTGATTAGGGCCAGTATCCTTTAGAGAAAGTTTGTGTATGTTTTCTACTTACCTGAAGGAAATAAATAATCTGGTATGGCAATTACGTGATTTGTCAGTGTTATTGACATAGATACTCCTTCATAAAAGTGAAAACTGAGCTTGTATTCTGGTTGGCAATGTTCAGCAAAACCAGGCTTATTGTTTTCACATCTCTGACATTTTCTGTTGTGAGATTTATTTCAATGTGCAAGAGGTATCTGGAAAGGAAAGGTCAACTAACTTGATCTGTCAAGAGGGCATTTCCTGCAGGTCTCAGAACAAAATGGACAGTTTTCGGATTATCACTCTCTAGGAATAAAACCCCTTTTGAACTTTTCCTCTGAAACACACTTGCTTCAAAGTAGAGACTATTGCAGTTGTTTCAGTGGAGGAACGTCTGCCAGAGAACCTGCTGTTTGGTGATGGGATGTGTACCTCCTCGTCACACCACGTGTGTTACGTCTCTTAGGAAATCTGATAATCCCTACAATGTAATTTATCAAATTATAGTTTTAGTAGTACCTGAGTAGCAGTTAACCTAGTTCATATTATGAACATAATAAAATGATACATTGAAAGTTGTTTTTGTTCTGATATAAATCAGTTAATATAATTCTATAGTAAAATGTCAAAAAAACAGAGGCAAGTTGATCCAGTAAGCTTGTTTTATGGAAACTAGTGTTAAGAGGCCTTCTATATCTGTATATTAAGACTTTTTAAATTAGACTAATTTCAACTAAACAGCTTGTAGTCTATTTAGAAAACACTTCAACTGTTTTGTTTCTCTTCTGTTATACTTTAGTGCCTAACAACATTCAGTATGAACCATTAAATGACAATCAAGCAAGTAATACTGAGTGCCTGAGTAGACTGAAGGCTATGTCTTCATGATATATTCTAAGCAGCACAAACTTGTTCTTCCTATGGTCTAAAATAATCTAAACTTGTTGTCCTGTTTTAATGTGGTACTACTGGCCTATTTGCAAAGCTTAACTTGAGCTTTGTGCTTTACTAAATAAAACTAGCTAAAGTCAGTCTGATTTAACGTGGGAAATAAGGGTTTCCACCTTTCAGTTATCTGACATACTAGTACGCAAAATCTTCAATTTAGGAAAGTGTAAAAATTCTCAGAAATTAATGCAGAGAAAGGCCTGAGATTTTAAACCTTAAGAGAAATGGTAGATGTGTCTGTGCTCCATGTATGGCATAGACCTAGGACATCTGGGCAGAGCCTGTCTCATGCCGTCACTTTCTCTCAACTTCCTGCTGAATCAGAGGGTTTCCTTGCAGCATTTTGGGCAATGACCTTGGTTTTCTTTTTTGTTTTTATTTTCCTTTAAGCTTCTACTGGTTGCCATTTTCTATGGTTTCTTGCTTTGTGTTGTTGCCTTTTAGGTATAAGGGCTTTCCTTCTTTGTTCTTGAACACTTCAAAGGAAAAATGAATCTGTGTTTGAATTGAATGCAACATGTTGTTCCATTTTACACATACAAAAAATGTTTGTTGCGCCTACGTGAAGTGTACCTTCTGGGTTAATGTTGTAATTTACAGAACTCTAATTCTAAGGCCTGAAAGGAGAAATGGGAACACCTGTTCCTGATGAGCAGATAGATCAGTTTGGTCCAGAGCATCCCAGTAGTTCTGACTTCAATTATTCTAACTTGAGGTGCTTTGAGAAAAGAAGAGTTAACCTTCTGGCCACCAGTCTGCTGACCAATGTCAGGGTGGACTGCTGTTCTTAAAAGAATGATCTCTCTACTGTCCTCAGAATAATCATGCCATTCAATTTTCTGGCCTTGGAAGATGGTTGCGGATGTTTGAATAAAGTTCTGTTCTGTTTTTGAAGTTCTGAGCCTAGCTTCAGTCAGTATGAAAAGCCAGAGTCAGGGGAGGTGGAAGCAGAAGCTTGAGAAATGCCTGTGAAGCAGTGAGTTTTTTGGTTTGTTCCTGAAATTCTAATGTGCAGACATGGACTTTCCACTGTTTTGCAACTTCTTCTGACCTGGATTTTTGACTCTATGTAGTGTCAATGTAATTTCAGAAATTTTGTTGCTAATCCTAGCTTTGCTGGATGTTACTGAGAGCCAGAATTCCCGGTGAGCTCGAATGTTGGAGGCTTCAGTCTACTGTTGTTACTACTGTAGATTTACAGGTGAGAAAAGCCTCCAACTTTCTCCACCAGGAGAAATCTTCTTCCAGATCCTAACTAGTCTCTGAGGTTCTTCCTCTTTCATGTTATTCTTACATGCAGATTGCCTTACCCTGACTTGAAGCCTGGTTGCTAAACAGTGGAGTGAAAGATACCAGATGCCTTTGGAATGGCTCTCCAACCAGTTATTCTTCAGAGAAACTGGTGTCTCTATTTCTGGAAAAGCAAGATGCTTGCCCCCAGGTTCAGATACTGGAATATCACTGGGGTAACGCTGCAGCAGCCCTTAGCTTTATTTTAAAGCATGACTGCTTAGTCATGCTTTAAAGGGCAAGGGCAAATTCATCTGTACTCTCTTAAGCTACTCTTATCTTGAAGACTTTTTTAAAAAAATCTTGTAGGATGGAACTGTTCTGTCATCGGTAGCATTTATAGTGGAGGATTTTGCATCTTAAAAGACAAATTACTAATACATTATGATTTTGTTAAATGCAGCTCTCTAGAACTGTCATCTTATCCTCCGGGGCATATTTTACGTTGTAGAATCCCTGTCAACAGGACTTCACTATAAATAGGACACTCTTAGAAGACATGAGTTTTTAAGACTTTGCGTATTTGTACTACAAATTCTTAAGCTCTCCTAGCTCAATCTGAATGCCTACTTTTAGCAGTTTACAAGCTTAGGGACATTGGACTGTCTATTGATAAAATGATAGCTGCCAGCCTTTTGGTACTGATTGTCCAGCGCACATGTGCATTTACGTTGTGCTGCATATAAGCGTGCCGTCAAATTGCTTGTGCTCTGATCAGGTAAGGAATGAATTTGTCACTGGAAAATGAACAACTGTCACTAAAGTTTCTTCCTTTAGTTGTTGTTTATCCCTAGAAGCAGCATCTATCCCATTTCTCCAGAGTAAGCCAGGTGTTGCTTGTTTACCAACCACAAATCATGCATGCTTTATTGGCAGCCAATGAGTGGGAAGATTGAGGATCCCATTTCCCTTAATTCTGAAAAAAATCCCCAGGCCTTCATACCTTATTTTAGTTATACTTGTGTTCTTCTGGAGAAGATTCAACTTTGTGTACATAGTAGAGCTCTGTTGACCAAGTCTTGTGAGTTTGGAGTAGACCTGGAACTGTTCAGTTTCAACAGTATTTCCTAGACCACGTGCATACACAATACAGTCTTTCACACCCATGTCCCACGTTTATTCTGTGATTTTATATGAGCAGAGTAGTAACCTTTAAGAAGTCCCAAAGCTTTTTCTTTCAAGGACAGAGGAGTCTGTTGACAGCATCTGCTCCCAGGTTGTCTTGTTGCAGGGTATTTGCATCAGGACCTGCTACGGGCATGCCAAGCTGAAATCACTGGACGTGGTTTGAGTACACTCTTGGAGAGCTCGAGCAGCATTAGAGAGCTTCTCTGGAAAGTGCTTCATTCCTGAGATGCAGAGGTACCTGGCCACACTTTGCCAAGCCACTGTGTCATTGTGGCAGCTTTCAAGAATGGTGCAGCACTTGAAATACTCTTGCAGTTTTTCTTTTTGCTAAGGATTCCAGGTATTGAAAGGAGAAATGAAGGGTGCTAAAACGACATGTACTACTGTTCACACTCAAAACCCGCTGACCTTCTCATTTGTCTTAAAGCCATACTGAATGGTTTAAACAGCATTTTTGTCTGATGGACATGGTGTTACTTTATTCGTCTTCTTACCATTGTTTAATTTGAGTATATGTGTGCCTCACAATGTGACTGTATGCATGAAGAGCATCTGGCTTCCAATTTTTATATCCCTTTCTTTCTGCAGAATTGGTCAGAAAATAGCTAAGCTCTTCGTCACCGTCTCCTAGGTCTTCCCAACAGCTGAAATCAAAATGTGGACAAAGGAAATAACATTCTTTATTTCCTTTTGTTTTCACTGGCTGAGTAAGAGGACAATCTGTGCCAGTGTCAGAATGAACACCTTTCTTTTTGTTGTAAAATTACTAGCCTCTTTCTCAAACATGTAGGATACCTAGGCATGTGAGAGAACATTGAGTTTATCTATTTGCATTTCTTCAATGAGAATTTCTCACTGTTTTGCATCGCTAAAGCAAATTTTTGGCATATTCTGTACTTGGATTTAGATCAAGACCTGCAATGCCTAAGGCCATGTTAACCTATTGCATCATCTGAATGTGTTAACCAACTGACTGAATTGGGCATGTCTTTGATGGTTGGTGTGACTCTAAGATAGTTGATTAGATATTGAGTGAACTTGAATAACACAGGGGCTACTAGTTAACAGACCTGTTCATCTGCCTTCTGGAGAGCTGTAAACAAACATTGCACCATCAGCAAATGGATTGGAGAAATGGACAAGTGAATGAGATAGCTGGCTTGATCCTTTTTATAAAGCCAAAGCATTGCTTGTCCCTCCTGCAACCCCGCTGAAGCTCACAAACTAAACTTAGAAAGGAAATACCTCTTTCTTTTGTTTTTTTTTTTGGTGGTTTTTTTTTTGTTTGTTTCTTTGGGTCAGGACACATGTTTCTTTATTTTGAAAGTTACAGTCTAATAGATAAGGTGTTTTTGTATTGCTGCTTTACCCTGTGCCATTCTACTTGCCTAGACCTGTTAGACATTTTGATTACATCTCAGAAAGACTGTTTCCCTCCCGCCATTTTCCTTACCTATTGCTTACTGAGTGCTAGTTTGAACCATTTCACTTTCTCTTTTTTTGTGACTAAAATGGTCAGATTCCATTGATTCTTGATTACGTCAGTCCTGTTAGCTTCCACCTTATTCATTTAAATCAATATCTGAAATTTCAAGTAAAGATTTTCTTAGTAGCAGCAGAAAAATTATACAGTAAAATGAATAGATCCTCTCTTACAGGTATAATTAAAATGAATACCTGTACATGAAGTAGATACTAATATGGAAAAGAGCTTTTAGGATCAGCATTCTGAGTGTTTAAATGGCTGTCATGATAATGAGACCTGATTCTTTTTCAAATTACCTAAAGAACAACGATGTTTCAATGGTTTTTATGTTGTAAAGAAACAGGGGTTTTGTATGAGTTAATCTGTGAAAGCAGTATTGTGAGAACAGCTTAGCAAATACAGAGCTTTGTTTTGTTCTGAGTGCAAAAAGATTAATAGACCTTCCTATACTATCTGTCAGTGAATTCCATATTCTAGATATAGCTCTTGTCCTTGGAGGGAGGGAGGTAATTCTGGGCAGTCTCGACCAGTTTCCATATACTTGCATATCAGAGGAGGACTTTATGTCGGAGTGTGCACTCATGGTTTTGTATGCAAAAAGGGCACCGCATGCAAATGGTGCTTTCGAAGTGATTTGGTTTGCTGTGTGGTTAAGACACAGTGTACTCAACTAGTGGAAAAAACATCCAGAGAACTGTTTCCATCTCATCTCAGGTGTGCAACTGCACATGTAGAAACTTGTGGCAGAATTCCAGTGCAGCATCACTCACAAGAACACTGGCTTGTACAACAGAAACTTTTCAGTGTAGCCTTTTACTGAGGAGCTGTGTCGTAATATATCACATTAATGTGGGGGGTTTGTTCCTGCATATTGTCACAAGTCTGGAATAAAGGCAGAAGATTGTTTTATCTGTCTTGTACCAGGCCAGGCTGCTTCATGATGAAAGGGAGCATGGGATAAAAAATAAAAATGGGAAGAAAAATAAAGAAGGAGGCCACCTTTTTACATTGGCAGGCCACAGTAGCGGTTGGGAATATTGGCAGTGCTCAGTGTGTAGTGATTTTACATTCCACGTACCAATGGAATTTGGTCACCTCTGAAAGATCTTAAAGACTTTTTTTTGCTGTGTCTTCCTGTTAGTCTAATGTTAGAGTAAAGGTGAAAATAACAAGATTACCTTTCAGACTACATGCTGTGCTTCCTCTGTGTACTTTCTCTTGCGAGTCAAAATTGTTATTATGCAGTCTGGTAATTACATTGCACTTAGACATGGATTTATCTGTCAGTGAGCAAGGTAGCCTTGTTTGTATGGCTAGAGCTGGCGAAACTGAGATAATGCACGTGTCCGATGCATATGTCTTGTTCTTAAAATAGTCTTTTGTTACGTAGTGCTAATTGGAATTCAGAAGCTCTAAAACTTTTATGGATTTTCATATAATTGCACCTGGTACTTTTTTTTTTTTTCCCAAACTGGAAACTGTGGAAGCGAAAAGTTTATTGGATGTTTCGCTGTTCTAGGGGAGTTACAAGTCTTTAGCAAACTCATGAAGAAGTGACCTGAAGTCTAAATGTGTTCATGAACTTATCAGCATATTTGGTTCACAGTATGTTGTTACACAGTGAAAAAATATGTGCTATATTAAGAGTATATCTTCATGGGGCGGGGGGTTAGCAGATGGAAGCTTGCTTCAGCTGAAAACTGTAGCTGTGATGAGAGCAGTGCTGAACCCTGGCTAATATTTCCTGCCTTACAACAGTATGAGCAGGGCTTGTATCTGCTCTCGCAGCAGCTTGACAGCTCCTGGTGAGCCTGGAACATGGGCAGGCTGAGGGTATATCTGCCTGTAAAAGTCTTACTCTCAGGAGCTTTAGATCAAGTCTCCTTTAATTGGCATAGTGTGATGCAATGGACAGGGACTTCGTTTAGGAGTGAGAAGGTGCAAACTGTACTCCAGAGTGACTTTGCCATTCCTCTTCTACTGTGTTAAGGAAGTGGTCAACAGTGTGTTCTGTAGTCTGAGCCTTTATTCCTGAGGGATTTTGTTACCTTTTCTCTACTTAAATTAGACAGTGTTTAAGTCTGGCCTGCAAAAATAGGTAAGTAGTACCTTGTATGTCATTTTGCAGGTGTGAAAAGATAGTAAGTATATGTGAAGCTTTGCTACACTGTTGTTGAACATAACTACATAATGTTGAAATATTACTTCTCTGTTTGGTGTTTAGAGCAGTCCCCCCATTTAAATTCCGTCCTTCCTGTGTGCAACAAGCTAATAGTTGTTGGTTATCTTCTCTCGTTCTGTGTCTTCTACTGAAGTCCAGATTTTACCAATCTCCCTTTTATTGTTTTGTCCTCCAGTTGTTGCATATAGCTTAGCAGATGTATCTTTGAGAAGTGCGTTTATTTTGGACATAAACTTGATTAAACTCTTCATTGTGTAGAAACTAAGTAATCTTTGTCTCTCCTTCGTTAATTTGCATCAACTCTCCTTCCGTCTCCCTTACTCAGCATGTTTGAGACAGATCAGTGTGTGTTGCCCAGGCATGTCCTAGCACACAGTGCTTACAGAATTTAGCTTTAATAAGCATTAATTCATGTAACAGCTATTAAAGGGAAATGAATTGGATATTGGCATGTCTTGAAGGATAGATGAATAGACCAAATTTGTTTGCTTACACTGTTAATAGGAGTTCGCTTCACTAAATGGGCTAAGTAGATCTGAGAAGGCTCTGGTCCATGTTTGGTGTGGACAGAGGGGAAAATTAGATTATATTCTTGAGGTGATTACGTTCAATTGTCTAAAATCAGTTTATCTAACTATTCTGGTCATTAGAACTTTAATACTCTATACTTGCTTCCCATATACTGCCCACCATAAACAAACTACAAGTCTTTAACGTTTTTCTCCAGCCTGTGGAAACTGTAACTCTAAATTAAGGCTATCCAGTATAGTGGATATCCAGTATACTTGATACTTACAAAAATATATCTATTGATGACTTCAGGAAATTGTCGTTAGAGGTTTTTAGAAGTTATTTATACTATTTCAATAATCTTTGTTTGGTGTGGAGGGTAGAAGACTAGAGCAGTAGTTGTGTGAAGGTTTTGCTCTGAAGTGGTGACAGTGGAGCATGTTTAAGAGGAGAAGACACGATTCCTTTTCTTTTTCTGAACTGGAGAATATGACAATTATTTCTTTGACAAGGAGAGTATTATTCTTATAGTGGTTTTCATTAATTGGGACTTTCCATGTATATCGCCCAGATCTGCTGGAATTCATCTGTGTCTTTGCTTTTTATTAGGCAGCTTCCTTAAAGATTCTTTCTAATTTGGTATTTCTGACAAACCACAGTGCATTTTCAAAGTTGCAGCATCAGTTAAAGTCTGTTCTACATTTAATCAAATATCCCAAATGAGAAACATCCCAACTTACACCACTTTGTAATGAAGTTTGTGTTTAATATGGCCTCCACATGCCCATAACCCCATCAAATGATTGTGATTACTAGAGTTTGATATTCATGAACGTGTGATTGTAATGTAGACTTTCAGCATATTGCATTTTTAAAACGATGTCTGAAGCATAAAATGTGTGAAAATCAAGATCCCCTCTTCCTCGTGTCTAGCTAGTTTGCCATGGTGATAACTATTATTAATCCGATCATACTTTGTGGAGCTACAGACACAAGAGAAATGGGTTTGAAAATAGAAATTGTGCAAACATATTGCTCTTTTTGGCTATTGTTAAGCTTTATGCAAAGGACTGATTGTGTAAGCATCTTGACAAGATCCAAAGAGTTTACTTAATTGGCATCAAATTCAGACAGTGTGTGCTCTAGCCTTGGTGTAGAGATTGAGCCCTTGGGTCTTGTTTGTTGCAGGGTGGCAGATTTTGAATGAGGGCTTCTGAGGCCTGGTGCTTTTTCTTACCTAAGCTATTGATATCAAAATACTGGAGCTTAGTCATTTACCTTCAAAAAGAGCTTCTGAAACTCATTTGATTTGATGTAGTATCTACAAATTTGCTGTAGTATCTCTTCAGTTACTTGACATTTTTCCAAAAATGTCGCGTTTGTCCTTCATGATTTCATATGCATGACAGCGTCCTTTGTAAATTGTCAGTGTGGTGTGATGCTCAGCTGTGCTCGTTCTGATTACACCACCTTGACTTCTTGTTTTTCATGTAAATTCACTAAAGAAAATTCAGACTTCCTTGGTTTTTAATTACTCTTTTTTTTTATGTGCTGAAAATAAACATGTAGAATTCTGTTGTGGACTTTGGAATTGAACCAGTGTCGAGGAGAATGTTTAACAGCTGTTCTTAAAAATGGATTTCTACAAGATAAGGACATCTGCCAAAATGGATATTCATCTGACCTGAAGGATTCTCTGGGGAGTCAGCACTGTCAACTTATTTTATAATTTTAAATACACCAGGGTGTGTTTTATGTCTTTACACCTAATGCAGAATTACTCACAGGTGTCATGTGTTTTGAACACTATTTCCTCTATTGGAAGTGAGGGGGAGAGAAAATACATTTTACCGCCTTCTTCCCTGAGTGTACAATTTCAGAAAGATTTTAACCACATAAAAATATTCCTTCTATGTATTTTTCCTTTTTGATTACACTAAATGATGGTCACAAGATCCTTCTTAAAGCCACTAATATCCTCAATCATTTCATTATTCTGCTGCATTGAAAAATGAAAGGCCATGGGCCTGTAGAATAACATATATTTTAAATAAAATATTCTAGTATTTTTAACAACATGAATTTCAAATCATGTTTCTTAGTAAGGTCAAAATCCAAAATGCTGATTATTGGTATAAACATCAAGTCTGTTTAGCTGTTGCTGTGCCATATACGTTTCTTATTAATTGAAGCAGATGTTTTAGTTCTTGGGATGACCATGTACTTGTCTGGAAACTCAGTGTAAAGCAAACTCAGTAGACAGCTATATTTTTATCAATCTCTTTTCATCTTTCAGCTAACATAGTTTTTTGGACTAACCACTGTGTAATTTTGTCACGTTATCAAGAAATGAATTTTCTTGAGTTTTACAGAAACTTTGTGAATTCTTGTAGCTAGTGTTACTTTTGATGAAATATATGGTAGCATAAGGGGGATTTGGTTAAATGGCAGCTAAATCAGGCCTAAAAAAGAATTACTATTATTGTTGGCACAATTTTATTTCCTTAATGGTTAGCATTTTAAAGATGGGTTCTTCTAAAGCACCATCACAATTTGAAGGAAGACCATCCAGTAATATCCCATAGGTACATATATATCCCAAGATATTTTTACAAAATATGGATTATAGCTGTACAGAGCTTTAATTACTTACTCTAAGTAAGAATAGTAAGAAGGAGAACTAGAAACAGAACTGATAGATTTCGTCAAGATGGTCTTGCTTCCTGCTCCAGTATTCTGCAATTGAAATAGATTTTAACATAAAATTCCAAATATTCTTTATCTTTTTCTTAATTGGGTGAAGGAACAAATTAATAGTGTAAGTGTAATCACCTGTTCACATTTAAAAGGAGTGAAATTATGCTTATTACCATTGGCTGAATATTTTATCTAATACTTAGATATTTTAATGGTTAAATCTTAGTTCTACAATCATGCTAGTTAACGTAACACAGTTCTAGCTATTCTGAGTAAAATCAGTTAAAGACTTGTGGAAGATTGTGTTAATCATGTTTCCTGTGAGAAAAGGGTGATCTGACGAGATAATGCTGAGTCACAGCTGTGCCATTGAAAATCATGCTACAAGCATGAGTCTGCTTGAAAAGAAATCCTGGGCTGTTTTAATCAATTGCTCTTTTTGTGGTAGATTTCTACTGGACCCTTCCAATAAAACATACTAGGGATGCTGCTAGTCCGTACTTCTAACAGCTGGTGTTAGAGGTACTGCACAAATACCTAAAGCTTTGCTGATCTTTCAGACAAATATACATATAAATATTTCTGTTTATAAAGGGATGGGGGGTGTACCCAGGAAGACAATGGAAGTTTTTGTAGAAGATTTTATAAGCAAGTAATATTGAAGGTATTACGTGAATGAAAACCAAAGAAATCAATACAGAGGGAAGAAGAAAGAAAATTTTCAGTCTCCTGTCAAGTTTTCTTCTGAATTTCAGGATATGTTTGCAGTGTCACATCTATTGGGGAAGGTGGGGGTGGAAATTAATGCGACAAAAATAATAGAAGTAGGATTTGGAGACAGTATGGGTGACATCTACCTTTGCTTTATACATGAAGATGTAGTCATGATGAACAAAAACTGTTCTCAAGCATTCAGGATAAGGTAAAAGTCTCCTATGAGCTTCTTTAGTTCAGAAAATTTCCCTCTGTGGGCACTCGTGAACGGGCATATCAGGGGAGGAAAAGGTGTTGTGCACTAGAAATAATCCTTGCTGTATTGCTTGTTATTTGAATAGTCTTTCTTCTCATAGAACATTATCAGCGATCAGATGCCATGATACTTCTAATTAAAGGTCAACTAAGTAGTTAATTACATTCTTTTCTAGAAGGTTTATGTCAGTCATATTTCTAACATGAAACTCAACACTGCACACTTTTTCTCGGTGTGTAGAAAGTTTTGTACTTTATATAACCTTTGAAAGTCATTTACTGCCATAAGTTGAGGAAAGCAATTTATTTTGTACAGGGAAGCTGTGGATTTTTCCTTGCTAAAACAACATACTTTTCCAATACCTGCTTCAATATCATTGTTGGTTGGTTAATTTAAAAAACATCATAAAACAAAGTTCCTGGAAAGAAGACATATTATATGAAAAAATCGTATGTATGGTTATAGAGGGTTTCGGCTTTTTCCTGTCTTTGTTCATGTCCCCTTTTTGTAAAACTAGGATTGGGATAAAATTGGAGACCAATTAATTTTTCATCCTCGTTTCCTCTTTAGTACAACCGGAGGGTTCTGACCCATAGGCTGTCTCCTGAAGAGGAAAGATTCTTTGTGCTAGAGGAAGTTATAGAGATCAAAAAAAAAATGCCCCACATCTGCAGAAAGTGGGTTGTTTTTAATTACTGTTGACTCATTTAATCTTTGCTTCCTCTCGCCCGCTTCCTTTTCGCTTTATATGTACAAGGTAAAACATAAAAACCTAAAATGATGAAAATAAGAAACATCTCTAACTGAATATTGCATTTAAAAACAAACACGAGTGAAAAGTTGGAACAAGTTAGGCATGTTAGCAGAGGGCTGATGTTGCTGCTGGGTATAGAATGCTGATTTTTGTACATATCAGTCTTGTATTTCAGTGGAACAGTTTTATAACTCACAGAACAGGCACTATATGTGCTCGTAGTGCATTTTTGTAACATATGTAATAATCCTGCCTAGTTCTTTTGGACGTGGTCATAACTCTGAACTTCGTATTGATCAGCAAGTGGTTGAATGTGCTCATTAGATTTGTATTATTCCATACATCATGGCTAACTCAGTGTACTGTGACCAATTTAGAGCATCTATTTTATGGAGAACCCCATTATTCCAGTTTTACAGTATTATTTGTACAGTACTAAAGTACATATCCATGACTTTGATTCTGATAATCTTAGATACAATTCATCAACTCCACTCCTAATCACAGGAAGTATAGAGTTATTAGAGAAGAGAGGTTCAGGTGCCTAAACATAGACATAGAATACTATTTTGGCGCCTTGGGCTGGCTGAGACCGTCTAGACAGGACTGGCAGGTACTAGAGGCCTGGTCCTTCTGCAAAGCGGTACCTGGAGGCCAGGCAGGACTGTAGGGCCATAAGCTAGGTGCTTGTGTTTGGCCACTTCTTCCCCCAAAGCTCATTTTAAGCCTTTTATATTTTTAAAAGTCACTTGTATGGCTTTTCACTGTATGTATTTGTTGGTATTTAAGATAAAACCAGACCATTATTTTGTGCTTTTAATATCAGAATAATAATAACCCATGACTGTCTCTTGCTGCCCATAAATTATGAATTATTTTGTATTTCTTTCCTGGGAAGCCAATGCTGATCGCAATTCACTATATAGCTAATATAAGCTGTAAGTTACATTTATTGCATAAATAAAATAATTCGCTCTCTAGAAAGTTAATTACCTCATCTGATGTCGTAGCAGAAAGGATTGTCATGATTTTCTCTCCTGATTAGAGTTTTGCTCTTCCACGAGCTGCCATAGGCCTTTGCTATGAGCCAGAAAAATGTTTTGTTTACCTTTCATGTTTCCTATATGAGTAATAGTAATACTGCATTACTGCAAGTTTCCAGTTGGAATATGAAGTGTGTTGCATTTGTTGTATATATTACATAGTTTAATCTAGGTACAGATATGTACTAACATACAGTTAGCATTTGTAGCATAAAAATAAACTTGCCTAATTAGATAAAAAAGTTGAAACTTGGATGAACTCCATTTTTGCATAGAAATAGATACTCAAAATATTGAAAAGAATGTTTCTAATATGGAGAGTGTCTTGTCTTGTGAAAGTCTGAATGGGTGTAAAATAGGCCAGAAAGATTTTTATCAAAGTATTCGAAAACTTATGAGAGAAGCAACAGTGAAAAACCACTTCAGTTTACAAGCTATAAGGAAATACTCAGTGAGTAGAACAGCTCTGTGAGACGTGGAGGGAAGGGAAACCGTGTGCAGTTGCTTCTGATGCCACACCTTAGGCGGAGGAACTAGAGGAAGGTGTTTGTACTCAGAACAATCCCCATTTTGACTGGGTGAAAGGAGCTGGGTAGGTGAGCTGCGCTTCACAGGCGCTCTGTCACGGGCTCCGGGTGCGTTACTCTGTGGTGCTGATGTTTGCCTTGCAAGCATGGAAGTCAAGAATCGCAGTCATGAGTCGGAGTCCCACTGGGAGAGGAATGATACAGCTAGAGAGCAGAAAGGTGGGGAATTTGTTTTGGCTGAGGATCTAGAAATAAATTTGCTTGCATAGCAACATTTTTAAGCTTTGTCTGTAAAACATATCTCTGAAGATGATGCTAAAAGCAGTCTTGAGTGGTATTGGTTCTGAAAATGAGAAACAAGCTGGACGGCTGTGTGCTGTGCAGAGCATTTCACCTTTACGTTAGGGGAGAGGGAAGTGTGAACATTTCACTTCTTGCAAAATGCTACCTTTGGTACACGTTTGTAGTTACTTTCCTGCTTGTTGCAAGATCAAAATGCAGCTACTCCCAATAACATGTGTTGATACTCTGAACTGTATTTTGCTGTGATATCATTGCAATTAAAGAATGTGGTTAAATCAGGATTTACAATACCATCTTCTGCAGGAGGGAGGTCCTTGCTTTTATGTGCCCTGCTGATGGGTTTGGGACATCTGTGGAAATCTTAGGAAGGGCCACTGAGAAACCAGCAATGGCTTTGTTGTTCCTTTGCTTTGAAAGAAAGGAATTGTCAGGTGGTTGGTTTGGTTTTTTGGATGATGAGCAATTCAACTCACTTGTGAAAGAATAGATTTTAGGAATATTTAGAAAGCCTTCTGGAAAGAAATACTTCTTTTGTCTGTGTAGATAGCGCTTTTAGGTAATTTTAAGAGAAAGCAATCTTAAAGCCACTACTACAGAGGACGCTTTAGTAAGTTTTGAGTATATTAGTCCCTCTTTTCCTCTCTGTCTTCCTTTAATTCCGTATGTGAAACAAGTATAGGATTGCTAAGTATGTATTGTGATATCTTATGTCTAGATAACGATCCTATTCAGTATGAAAGAAAGAAGAAATTAGAGTGAAATCTTAATGTCATCTTTATATTAACTTCATTGGAGCCACTTCATTCATCAATAATGCCTGCCTTCTAAAGCTCAAACTAGAAAAGAGTAAGAAAAGCCAAAGGTGTGGGGGGGAAGGTATGAGAGACTAAATATCACTTAGAGAAAGGAGGTGTTAGTAACCATGTGAAGTCTCAGAAAATTTTGTTTTTCTGAGTTACATTTTGCATTGTGTTCATTTTTTCCAGCAAGCAGCTTCTTCCTTTTTAGTTTTCGTGGATATTAGAGTAAGTCATCGTTAACACTTGCTTCTAGCTTTGTTAGGGATTGTGGAGTGGAGGTTTTTTGACTCTTACTTTGAAAATTCAAGGACCAAGAGTCATCACCTGTGTGCTGTGTAGTCACGGAGGTGAAATCCATGGCTCTGGAGATAGTTTGTTGTTCAAATCCTTTGCCATCAGTTCTAGTAAAACCACTTTTAGACTTCATGCTGTGAACCTTTAGGTGTTTCATGTGCTGCTAAAGGGACTTTGAGTTGCAGCAATAGAAGGGTTGCCCTAATGATTATTCTAACTTTTCATTGGACTAGGTAAAAAATGTAATTTGAATATGGAACACTGAATTACTCAGATATCTGCCTCTTAAAATCAGAGGCCAATCCTATTACTTTCTGCTGTGTTTCTTCATGTATTTCTCTAGGTTAACATCTTATGCTGGTTCTCCTATTGTTCTAAACATTAGAATGAACTTTGCTGTAGAAAACAAAACTGCGATGTACCAAAAAAATATAAAAATCCTAGCTCTTTATTTGATGCGTTTGTATGTAAGGCTCTAGACTGTTATCCACTCACTCTGTCTTGCTGTTCGGCATGTCAGTCGATGAAGGAGTTTGGAAACCGGCACTTCCAAGGATTCTGCCCCAAATTCTGGTGAAATTCAATGTAACCCATTGTTTTTTCGGTACTGGATTTGCATGACTGCAATAACAGTAATTCCTAAATAACTTGCTTATTTGATGAATATTTTTTTCCTAATTATGGTGTTTTCAATTCTGAAAGGCTCAAAGCATTTTGAGACCTACATGCAGTAAGTACAGAATCATTGTTACAAGCCAAAATTCAGAGAAGGAAACTGGAGTGTGCGGTGGAATTATCTATATGGCTATATGGAAAGAGGAGGAAATTTTGGCTAAGAATCTACGTCAAACTCTGGAAATTACAAGAAGCAATGTATGATACAGAAAAGAGCCGTCAGGATCCCATTTAATAGCAGTTATTCTGTCTGCCTTCACCTCTTCTTGCGTGTACGTACAGATAATTGATCAAACCCGTTCAGTTTTCTCTGGAAGCATAAGGAGCTGAGATTTGAACCAATTGTTCTTTGGACTTTAGGGAATTACAGCCCTTTAGCTGAGCACCTGGATTCAACATTTTCTTAAGATTGCTTAAACTATCAACAGCATTTATGAAAATGGTCAGACTGGTCAGAAATTAATATAAAAATACAAGACTTTGTCCTCTGCTTCTCATTTAAATTTCAGATTGCTTAGAAAGAGGTGACTGCATTTACTACTTGGCTTTAACTGAAACCCAAGTTTTTAAAAAAACAAAACTGAGATTCTCCTTTTTGTCTCTTATCTCGTAAAAGCTGTTTGTGATTCTGTATTTGTTCAGCTTAGGCTATGAATGTTTGAATAAAGTAACTACATTTCCATATTGTATTGTTATAGAATACCTTTCGAGAAAGAAGATCTTTGTGATTTTTGCCTTCTGACTTTCATGCATGTTTTTGTAAAGTGTATTTGTAAGTTATAAAAGCCTAGGATATGCAAGAGCAGGTTAGTGAATACTAGCAAGAGTTCTGTATACAGCTGTGTTCTTAAACAAAAATCATCCTCATAGAACAGAATATTTGTACATCTAATGCAACTTCTGTGAAGTTTTTGTCTGTGGAGTGCCCGCTTTAAAAACGTATCTGTGGACTCTTCTAATTGATATTCAGTTTAAAAGGGTTTTGCGTTAACCAATGTCTTAGTATTACTTAGCTGTAATTCAGGAGAAAGTTAGGATAAGGATTGAAGTTGTCGGTAGTAATTCATAGTTGTTATTGAGGAAACTTTTCATAGTTCAGAGACATTCTGTTTTATTCTTATGGGATAAGCGAAACGTGGGTTTTTTTCATGTTTGTTATTCTGATTATATTTAATCACAGTCTGAATTGTGATGTTTCATTGCCAGCAGTCCCCCAGCAAGGTGTCTTCCTGGTGTTTTTGTTCCCAAGCAAAAGTGTTCACAACTGCACATGCAGATTTCTAGCCTGACTGCTTGCATCTGTGTGGGCTTTAAAGCTCTGAAAATAGATACACCTGAAAGATTTAAACTTGCTGTGGTCGGTATATGCATTATATTCCTTACGAATGCTTAGGGTGGAAAATGAACCAAGGAAGTTTTCCACACTGTTCTTGAACAGAACTCAATTATCTGAAATTACTGTGCAGAAATGCTAATACCTACGCTTTGGTGTTAATGAATGAACACGTCCTGCCCAGGAAGTACCCATCGAAATCTGGAAGAGAAACAATTGTAGTATGATGGGAGTGCAGTAGTTGGTATGCAACAATATCATCTTCCTCTGCGTATAGAACTAAGTCCTGTCGTACCCTGAAGGTTTGGGTCGGACTGCAGACCACTGGGAGCAGCACACAGCAGAGCTCTGTTGTGTCCCACACTCCTGGGGTTCTCCTTGGCTTCTTCCTGTCTAACCAGAGATTGGGAGAGGGAACATTTTAGTGTTAGTGTGAAATTGCATCGATATATGTCTACGCAGTTACAGATAATAAGTAATCCCTCTAGTATTCTGGTTTTATGCATATTGGAAGCTATTTATTATGCCAATAGGTGTTCAGAATATTAACATTCGTATTTCACCTATACAGCTACAGAACATTATTAAAGAAGAAAATGTTGCTCGAATGGGTATATAGTACTTCAGTGAACAAATCAAAATGGGCTGTCTACATTGTTCCACCATGAATGAGACAAATCGGAATACAGATTTTGTGTTTCCCTTATTTATGTGAATTACAAGTAACATGTGATTATAGGTGGTGGCACTGTTGGTACAATTGTCTGGTGTTAACAAAGTTCTAATTTTCATTTGCCAAACTTCAAGTATTTTGATTGAAATTCTGTATTCTAGATATCTGCCTTTGAATGAATTTCCTGTGAAAATTTCAACCAAAATGGTTCAAATATTCCCAAGGCTGAAGCTGTTGGAAAGACACTTCTCAACGTTGGTTTTCTAGAGACCTTTGAAAGTCTATAACTATTTAACATTCGAGCAGAGCAACTGTGACAAATTATACTATGTTATATTATATTTGACTACATGATATTATGAACATAGAAGGGGGCTAATCAGGACTGTATAGATAATCTTAATTCTTGGAGTTTGCATGTTTTGGATGCTTATTTTATGATCTTGTTGCCGTGTCAGTATACAGCAGTTTACACTATGTGATTTGTCTGATTTTGCTGTAGATTATTGGTTGCCAAGTCAGAAGAGAGCCACCGGGGTCTACTGAACGGTACACTCGTTGGATCAATACCCTGACTGAAGAACAGCTTCTGACACAGGTATTCTTGTTTCAGCTGTGACTGAAATTACAGCAGAAAAATAGAGCAAGAGGTTTATTTAGGTGGATTTTTTCAGTCATTAGCATTACTTGATGACGTACTAAGGTTATCAGATTGTTACACTTAAAGGCTGGTCTTTGCCATGACAGACAAGTCCGTGGTGCATGTGATCACTGGGTAGTGATGGCTTCACACTGAGTGAGAATGAAGCTTTCACCTTCAGGTTCGAAGTGAGCCTTGCGTTTCTCACTGCTGCCTGTGGTTAAATGCATATGCTTTCATGTTCTAATAATTAGTTTAGGGTTTTCTTTTTAAAAGGTGTATTTAAATACAAAAGGAAAAAAATCTTTCTTGAGAATGATTTCCCTCCCCGCCAAGGTTAGGTACTGTCTGTGTCTGTATAAGTTTTGCTAGAGATCATTTTAAAATAGCAGTTCTTCAGGCATTAAACATTGGGCTCATTTTACAAGTTTGTAAGAAGATGCGTCTTGTGCAACTGAGGATGACAGTTTTGGCATAAAGAAAGGTTGTTTCGTTAGGCAGGCAGCCAATGCTGAACTAAAAGAGACTTTGGCAAAAACAAGTTAAACTGTGGAAGAAATCAATCCAGCTTGTGGAGGAATGTGTGCACTGAGTATTATAAGAAATCTAATGGATGGTTAGCAGAAAACATCCCAGCAGGCATTAGGATGCAAGTATTTGGGGTTGGACTTTGTGATGCTGTGGTAGGAAGACATTTGCTTTTGATTTTCCTGGATTTAAGTGGCTGAAAAGATTAACATACCCGTGTTTGTTAGACTTCATTGTAAACTGTGTTGTGTTCCCCATTACCCTAACCCCCAAAGGCATACTCACAAGCTCTGGTATGGTCATTGTAACACAAGAAGTAATCGACAGACCTTGTTTTAGAATCGGCAGTGGTATTAAGGTACTCTATAATTCAGCAAGTGAAAGTAGTTATAGAAAAATTTACCCATGGAATATTTGGATTTTCCTTTGAGTATGGCATTAGGAAAAAAAATAAAGATTTTAAACTAAATTTATCTGAGAGCAACTTCTGGATCACTGCGTTGTTGAAGAGAAAGGAAAGAAAAACTTGAGGATGTAAAAACTTGTCCTACATGATCTGAAGTGTTTCATCTAAGTGGCCTCTGGATGGGGTCTTTGATAAATTAATCTGGAAATTAAAAGAAAAAATCCTAATTCTGAGATTATTCAAGGGGACATACACTAACAGAAAACTTATTTTTAGATGGGAATATATGTCTTCTGGAAGAGATTATTGAATATAGTGTTTCTGATAGTAGGAGGCAAATACAGTGACCTGGGAAGTTCCTTGCAATCTTACGTGCCTACAAATATCTCTTAAAGCCTTAATCAAGCGGCATGTGCAATCCATTATTTTTATGTAAGATTTAGATTCATAAGTTTTACAAATGGATGAGGAATTTTGGAAAATATATTAGGTTTGGAACTAGAAGCTGCATAGCAGAACTTGTGCTACTTGTCCATGAGTTTATTAACAAGATGAGATTTATAGAATCACATTATTTATGTGTTCTCAATTCTTTTTTTTTTTAACTTGTTATCTGTTTTTAACCAAATTTAATGCAGAAAGAGAGGTTCCTCAAAGACACTAGGTTTCTGAAAATTTGGTGGAAGTATGAAGCTGGGAGAGACTGTACTGCACCAGCTGCAGTACATATATTGTTAAGCACCACAGAATCAGTTCGGGCAGGGGTTGAGGTGCCCGGTCATCAGACAAGCTTCAGCTGTGACCGAAGGCTGGCGGAAGCTTGGCTTTCTGACTCTGGTGCTAGAAGAACTGCCTGATTTCCAGAGCAGTGTGCATCAGCGTATGGCACCTCTCCTGCCTGAGTGTCCCTTCTTTGGATCACAAATTGAGGTAGGAAGGTACGTATTTTACTTTTCCTTGACTTAAAAAAAGTATGGGGAGGAGGAATTGGGAGTAAAAACTATCTCAGCTGTTCTCTAATAATCAGGATGTGAATCGATTATTTAAGGTTAGGCCTGATTTGTCCCACTCCCCTCCCCCTGATAACCGTACATTTTATTTTGGATGTGCTTTTGTAAACTCTCTTCAGTAAAAAAGCCCCGAGAAAATGATAATGATGGCCTTTGCTAATGGATTTGTAGAATCTCTGGGAGGAGCAGTCCTTCAGGGAATTCAGGAAAATTGCCTTTAATTTACAGCATATTGTCTCCAGCAGTGTCCTGTAGTGAAAGAATGTTCAGCTTTTTTTGACTGTCTCTGCACTCAGTGCCCAGCTCTTTTTCCAGTTACTTCTGTCGCATTTCTGTATCATGCCCATGCAGATTATTTGTGCTGTAAATTGGGAAACTGAGCAACCAATTTAAAAAAAAAAAGCAATTGTCAATGTCGTGTAATCCCCTATCATAATATTCATGTGTTTCATCAAATACTATCCTGTAGCATTAGATTGCTGTACTAGACAGTGACTAAGGGCCAGTTTGAAAGAGGTGGGTGGTAGCAGATGTTTTGTTAGGTGGTTGGATGGCTTCGTATGCCTCGGTGCTGGCTGCTGGTTTTATATCACTTGAGTCAATACCAGACCTTTGGATCAAATGTCCATCCGCTGTCCTCACGCTGGGAAGATCATTCAATACAAAATGCTTCTAGCATTTTAACTTTTCTTTTCCCTTAGCCGTGGCCTCTTGATGCTTACTCATCCATTAAATGTTTCTCTAAACAATTATACTGTAACATTCCAAAGATGCTTTATGGTATGCGTGAAATTTCAGAATATATACACCCCAGAGAGTGTGTGAGGAGTAACAGAGTACAAAGGCAGCATAATAATGAGAAAACTACTTTTTAAGATATTAATATTTGCTTTTTTAATGTTATTTTATATATAAATGAGGAGTGATTAAAACATGCTTTTATAGCTATACTAATATGAGCTTTAAAATACGTGTATATGTGTTCTGATAGACTTGCTATCTTTATGCCAATAGTAAAAAGAAATAATTTTAATTGTTCATTACATGCAGAGCACAGTTACAGGTAGGGGAAGAAAACGAGCAAACAAATTAACAGAACTGACTGTTTTGATGTTGGAATAAGCGAAAAAAATGTAGATTAAGGCTAATCCTACAGGATACCCAAGTCTTACTTGTGCTTGAAATGTGACTGAAGTTTGATCGTGCAGCCCTTGTACGCTGGAGATTTTACTGTGCTGTAGAAGTAAAAATGTCTGCATGGTTTTAAGGTTGGATTAATAATGCAAATATTTGTACAAGTAGTTTTTAAGGACTGTTGCTGACTGTAAGTAACACAGCTGAGTTCATATCCACGTCTGCTAAATCACTACTTTAGGTTAGTTTAGTCTCACAGACAGCCTGTGAAGTATTATATTCAGCCTGAAGCATAATTCCATCTGACCTGACATTTTTTCCTCCCCAAAGACAAGAAACTTCTCTGCTTTCTTATGGTTCTTCACTTAGGAAGCAGATGGCAAGTTTAGAGTGATGCGAGGAGACTCCTGCGAATAGGAGCAGGCTCGATGGTTGGCAAGGCTGGATAGTCTGAATTTAGACAAGTAACGGTCTGAACAAAACGTGCTGATTTTGTGTGTCTGTTGTCCACCATACCATGTCTGTATTGCTTCTGACGTATCTGCTTCACAGATTATCTGTCTCAGAGCTCTTGGGGTTGGAGAAGTCTGGACACTTTCACAGGTGATCTGTAGTGCTCACCAATAATCTCTCTCAACCACCTGACAGAAGAACAAGCACATCCGCTTTTCTGGGCTGTCACAGGTGCCTGTTAAATTTAGTAACAGGTTTAAAAGCCGTGCTTCTCTTCTTACTACGTCTTCCTGCATTAGAGTTTTACTTAATATTAGATGAAAGTTCATGCTACAAATCAGCATTTACTACAGATGCTCAGTTTGGACATAGATCCAGCATTCTGATTGAGTGGAGCATGTAGCTTGTTCTGAAAGGAGGAAGGACCATCTATCAAGAGCTTTTCCTGATAACATGGCTGAACCGTTTCCATAAATTCAATACGCTCAAGGCTGCATTGTCATCGTGCATCTCACCAGGCAAATTCTTACTGGTAAAAAGCTAGTAGGAGTAGATTGCAGGTAGGGTGAATGTTTCAGGTGGGCCACAGATTGAAAACTCTGGCTTAGAGTGTCTGGTTTTGTCTACTTGTAGACCAGAAAATTCCAGATTTTGAAGTACTGGGGTTGGTTGTCTGTGTGCTGGAGCTGAAATAATAATAGAGGTGGCAATCTGAAAGTGGATATATGCAATGCATGTTGTCTGGTTCTATTAGTAAAGACAAAAACTGGGCAGAGGGTGAGACTTTCTTAGTTAAGAATGAATGAAACATGAAAAGGCTGATTGATACCCCCTCCTCCCTGTATCTTTGCCGCTAACCGTGACTCACTTGTATTTGTTGTCTTTCAATAAAAAGACACTCAGCACTTTCCTGGGCTTTTTTTTGTCACTGTTTCCTCTTCCTTCACTCATGTTACGTAAAAATGTGTCATTAATAGTGAAGACCTGATGATTTGCTACTGAGCAAAAGAACCAAAGTCACAAACTGGTTAATTACAGTAGCTTCTACTAGTTTGTGTGGGATTGAGCAGACACCATAGAAGAGAAAAAACCCGTTGGCTCCTTCCTTTTGTGGTTGATCCTTTCTCTCTGCTGAAGGAGAATGAAACAAAGTTTCACAAGCTAGTCAATGTTTATATTTACATTTAAAAATGCATGTCAGAGGTTTGTGGAGTTCTAGGAAGTTTAATGAGAAGTGGCTTACCCACATCTGTGACCTCCAGGCACAATTAGAACTTCCTAGTGAGGCTCTGTGTAAAGGCATCTGAGGGTCAAAGATTTCTGAACTTAGAAACAGGTTTGCAGTAGTTTAGAAATGTATATGGATTTTGCTTTGTCTGTTAGCAGTTTTGCATGCGTGTAAAGGTATGCCATAGAGGAAAGAGTGTTAAATAATTTGGATTTTTCCTTTTCATATTTTGTTTGATAATTTGCATGCTTAAAGGAGGCTTGAATGTGGTTTGTAATGCGTTACAATGCAATCAAAATCATATCACGCTTTATCTGCCACACAAGTATCCAGCATGCTGTAAGACTGTATTCACCAAAAACTTTTTGAAATAAAGCCAAACTTATTGTACGCCCAAGTTGCTTTTATATTATATTATAATGTTTCTGTTCCATTTAAATACAGTCTTACAGCATGCTGGATACTTGTGTGGCAGATAAAGCGTGGTACAATTTTGATGGACAGTGAAACTGAGCAGGTAGAAAACAGTTTATTTCTGATTTCAGCTGCAGTTTGTTCCAGCTGATGATCTTTTCTTGTATTTTAAGTAGTCATACCAATATGGAATGCAAACATTTTTCTGAAGACATTTGGTCTGAAGAGATGGACAGGTGGTGCTAGGTGTAAAGGAAAACTGTCAAGAATTAATTTTTCAGAAATGCATGATTTGTTTTCCAAACTATTTTTGACATTTATGTCTCCTGAATACTTCTGAAAATTGCTTTGAAAAATAGGATGAGAAGTTAAAATAAAATCAGGACATGATTATTAATGTAGGACTGCAATTAGGGACGTGGATGGAACCAACTGATAACTTCCAGTTTCTGAATGCTCCATTTATTTTTTTTGATCTTTCATATTGTGCTAGTTTTGGCTGGGATAGAGTTAATTTTCCTCATAGTAGCTAGTATAGGCCTAGGTCTTGGATTTGCACTGAAGACAGTGTTGATAATACCGGGATGTTTCCGTTACTGCTGAGCCTTCTTTCACAGCCTCGCGGCCCGTCCTGCCTCTCGCGTGGCCCCACCCCGCGGGGCCGCAGCCGGGACAGCTGGCCTCGGCTGACCAGAGGGATCCCCCGTGCCGCAGGACGTCGCGCTTGGTGTGTAAAGGGGGGGCACGCGTTTGGGGTGACGGCGTTCGTCTTCCCCAGTCACCGGTGTGTCTGATGGAGCTCTGCTTCCCTGGAGGTGGCTGGACACCTGCCTGCTGATGGGAATTAATGAGTAAATTCATTGTTTTGCTTTGCTTGTGCGTGTGGCTTTTTCTTTAGCTATTAGATTGTCTTCATCTCAACCCAGGAGTTTTCTCACTTCTACCCTTCCGATTCTCGCTCCCAAGCCACCGTGGGGGAGTGAGCGAGCGGCTGTCTGGTGCGTAGCTGCTGCCTGGGGTTAAACCACGACGTATTTATCCTGTTGATATCCTAGCTTACCCATAACAGCCTTTAAGCTTCCCTTTGGACTTCTCTCTCACTGCCTTCTATAGCTCAAGGAAAATTTACTTTTGTCTAATAGATGAAGGACAAAACCCAGTTTTTGTTTTAAAATGACAGGTGAGATATTGAAGTAGCTGTAGCTATTTTTTTCTTTCAAAACAAAAAGCCTACTCCAAATAAACGTTTCCAACTAATTTAGAGATGTTTATTTTTCAGTTGGTCCTCCATATGTGAGAGTGCAGAGCAGACACACCCTTAACTTCCTGTAATTTTCTTTCTTTGAATTTGAAAATCAAAGTGCTGATTTCACAGAAAAGGGAAATATTTTTACTGTGGCTTTTAGTGTAATAGAAATTATTGATTTCAAACATTTTTACAGCAATGCAACTCCCTGTGATAGCCTTGTATATCGGAAAAAGCTTTCTTTTTTTGTCTCTTGCAACTGGGCACTGAGAAGTTTTTCACCATTTAAGAATTGTCTATGAACATAAGTTAAGTGCGTTACTGGAAAATAACTTCTGTTTTTTGGTGTTGCCTTTTAGTGATAAAGTGCTGGGCCAGATTTTCAGGAGAGCTCTGTAATTTCCATAGTAATTGGAGTGGCTGAGTGTGTGAGTATGAAAGCATCATTTTGCATACTGGCTAGTAGGTCTAAAGGCCAGTTTGATCTACCACAGTCAAGATTTTGTTTTGTAATATTTTTTTATACTGACCTCACTCTGCCATGTTTGACATTTTTCTCTACAGTAGTTCTTGCTTTTTTCTGATTTTTTTGACTAGTTAAGGAAGTCAAATTTTAAAATATTTACATCTACCATATCCTCTTGTAAGTATTAACAATATATGTTATACTGCTCTGTTTGAAGCTTTTTTTTTTCCTTTCTCTGTTGTAAAAAAAACAGATTCTGGTCCAGTCTAACAGCTTTTGAGTATAGGGATCTAGATTTAATGATTAATTAAATTTTAATATTTTTTTTCTTAGTGCAAGTGTGACGAACTGGGACGTGGGATTTTTATTCTGTTCATACAGCCTTGGCCATGTGGACTGTAATTAGCAGCTCTTGCGCTGAAGTTATGTAAATAAAAAAAAATAATAGTGAGCTTTTCAGAGCGTTAACTTGGATCAAATGTAGCTGAGAACAGCGTGTCCTTTTTCATAAAGGTTAGATATTTGTTTATTCATTGATTGCAGTTACATGATCTGAAGGATGACTGGCATATCTAGTTCCTCTAGAAGTAGTGCTTGTGTATGCAGCTTGCATTTGGAGAACTGGAGTGATCACATGTGAAGGAGGTGGAGGAGGAGGCATGTGCTTTGTGGTTAGCGGAGGGGAGTCGAGCCCTGGCCCGAGCGGAAATCTGCGCGGTTGCAGTGCATGGGGTGCATAACAAGGAAGGAAATGGTCTTGCATCTGGCTTCGAGGGTAACTGTTGGGCCTTTGCCACCTCCCTGGGTGAGTGGGTTTCTATGATGTGGGTGGATTTAACCTTTTGCATCACTTGCAATGACTGCACCCGCAGCGCAGGGAAAGGCAGCAGAGGAGAAATGCAAACCAAGCAGTTCTACACCCGTCATTTTACAAACATAATACCTGAGTGAAATCGAAAACTCTGATGCTGCTGGTAAACAACATATGATGGTTAGTAGTTGCTGCAAATTATGGTGATATTTTCAGAGCTGCTGACACAGAAAAAGCAAATGTTACCCGACTTCTTATTATTAGACAAATTTGAAGTATTTTCCATGATTTTCCATTCATTTATGCTCTAGAACTTAGTGTTGAATTTATTGGAGTAGATATGAAGCATATCTGTCAACATAAAGATGGGTGTTCAGAAAGTTTGTACAATAAAAGGAATTATTATTTTCAGCCATATAATATCTTAGCGTGCCAGGAGGACTATAGTTATTCTGGATAATTCTTTGTATAATTGTACCCTAATAATGTCAGAATGAAATAAATATAGTAATGAACATATTAATCTCAGGATTACAATTATTTTATAAAGTGGTAAAGACAGATTAAGACAAGCCCTTGCTGTTTAAAACCTGGTTGCAGTTTTACGTTTTTATTCTTTGTCACTTTGGAAGTTTATTCTGCCACTAAAGACAGCATAAGTGTGCTGCCTGTAATTTAGGTTGTTAACACGTAAGCTTGTAGAAAGTTTAGTTATGTCTATCTGGTTAGGGATTTGATGCCAGAATATACTACTAAAAGCCCTTATATGGGTTCACTTGTGTAAAGGTTATTTGTATCAGCATAGCTCATAGTTACATCTGAATTACATGCAACTTTTATACAAATATAGCCACATGTCTACTAGAGAGCTGCACTGCTGTGATTATACTAAAATATGTACAAGTCTCTGTAGCACAGCCATTTCTTATGCGAAAATAATTATGCGTTGTGTAGCCTGTTGGGTTGATGCTATAGTGCAAAAGCTTTGAACTGATGTAATCCCAGTGTTTTTTCATATTCCTTGTACTCTGTATATCTAGGTCATCTCCTACTGTATAATTATATACAAGACAAAAGTAATATGGTCGGTGAAGTGGATTGAGAACTGGCTGAATGGCGGAGCTCAGAGGGTTGTCGTCAGCGGCGCTGAGTCTAGTTGGAGGCTGGTAACAAGTGGTGTCCCCCAGGGGTCAGTACTGGGCCCAGTCTTGTTTAACTTCTTCATCAACGACCTGGATGAAGACTTAGA
>Ga0065711_1001107_pt1 | contig 48265 bp, 22 predicted proteins | sample Hoacrofraction12_FD_59098 | JGI IMG/M metagenome (GOLD analysis project Ga0065711, IMG submission 59098) | Hoatzin crop microbial communities from Cojedes, Venezuela - Epithelial fraction 12 v2 (version 2) | ecosystem: Host-associated > Birds > Digestive system > Esophagus > Crop | place... | reverse complement strand
CAGCCAGGGCACACTGCTGGCTCATGGTCAACCTGTCGTCCACCAGCACTCCCAGGTCCCTCTCCACAGAGCTGCTCTCCAGCAGGTCTGCCCCAAGCCTGTACTGGTGCATGGGATTGTTCCTCCCCAGCTGCAGGACCCTGCACTTGCCCCTGTTGAACCTCATCGGGTTCCTCTCTGCCCAACTCTCCAGCCTGTCCAGGTCACGCTGAATGGCAGCACAGCCTTCTGGTGTATCCACCACTCCTTCCAGTTTGGTGTCGTCAGCAAACTTGCTGAGGGTATATTCTAACTCTTCATCCAGGTCATTGATGAAGAAGTTAAACAAGGCTGGGCCCAGTACTGACCCCTGGGGAACACCACTAGTTACCGGCTTCCAACTAGACTCAGCGCCGCTGATGACAACTCTCTGAGTTCTGCCATTCATCCAGTTCTCAATCCACCTCACCGACCACTCATCTAGCCCACACTTCCTGAGCTTCCCTAGGAGGATGTTATGGGAGACAGTGTCGAAAGCCTTGCTGAAGTCGAGGTAGACAACATCCACAGCTCTCCCCTCATCTACCCAGCCAGTCATGCCATCATAGAAAGCTATCAGATTGATCAGGCATAATTTCCCCTTGGTGAATCCATGCTGACTACTCCTGATAACCTTTTCCTCCACTAACATTGAAACGTTACATTAAATGGATACAGCTCACACGTGGAGACATTTTAATCATAACAGTTATGAAACAATATACACAATACATAAGTCCATAATGTAATAAAAGGTATAGGTACCAATTTTAAAAATTTAAATATCTGCTAGCTTTGCGTAGACATACACATCACACAATTAGAGCTGCAATTAAAACATACTGTGTAGTCAATCAAAAAACTAAAAACAACAAACAGTCAAGTATCTGTCTATGGAGGTAGTTCAAACATCTGAGGATCTTGCCCCAAGCTAGTGTCCTACCTACTGCCTTTTGACCTGCAATAGGAGGTTGAGTGAGCATTTCTTATTTGCTTCCCTGCAGACACCACATCTTAAACAACTTTTAGCTGCATTTTAAAGCTTGATGAAGGGAAATTTAAGCAAAGCCAACTAAATTTCCACAGTAACAGGTGAGAAGCTTTCACACAATCCCCTTGCTAAGGTCCATTTAATAAGTGTGGTGATCATCTGGCCATCTTATACAACGGCACATGCTTCTAAGCAATTGCTTTTTGTAGTTCCCCTTTACCAACTTGTACCAAAATACTGTAACTAGAGCAGTTATAATTTATACATTCTATTTTCCCAGTGCAAATCTGCAGATAAATATTTAATTCAGATTAACCTTTTCCATTCCTTGTCCATCTTCGTTTAGCACATTCAAAAATTAAATTATTATAGAATCAGACAGTATACACAAAATTAGCCCAAAACAAGAAAAATTATGAATAATAACTAAATACATTTATCTAGTAAAATTTCTAAGGAGGACAATTGCAGACGTGCAAGATAGTGGTGATGCTGAGAACAGAAAAACCTAGCAACTGCTTCAAGATACCACCCTACCCCTGCTTCAGCCGTTAATCTTCTACTGGAGTTCATCATTCCCACTCAAGATATGCTAGACAAGGAGCACTCACACAAATCACCCTTCTCTAGTGCAGCCAGTGAACTAGATAGCTTAGGGTGACCGTCTATTCCACACTCAGCTATTGCTGCAGCAATCCTGCTTCTCTGGGACACCCGGACAAATTTTAGGCTTTGCATTTCATTCCTACAAAAAATCATTCTACACTGTAATGGTACAAAGCAGTACAAAAATAACTACATATTGACTAATGTACTGAATCCATAGCTGGCACTAACTAGATACAAAGCCAAGTATTAATAGGTATTAATATGTTCACTATCCCAGAGAAGGCACATACTAGGATCACTGCCTGGTCAGCAAAAGCTGTCAGGTGGGGAAGAGCAGGACAGTAACTTTGCTTAGGACAGGCTGGTCCTCCAGTTTGCAGAATCATCGTTTTCATTTTCTGCTTTCTTCCTAAGAAGAAAGGAAGCAGAGAATTCTTCCTTTCTTCTTAAAAATAAGTTTTATTGTATTTTTATGTCAGAACTTTTCCTCTTGAATCCTCGACCTGCTACCTATGACATCTCCAAAATGACACTAATTTTTACTTTTTCTTACTTTGCATTACTTTATCTCAAGTACTTTCTCACTCATTAACAAGAATTTTCCCATTGCAACTGATCTGAGCTCACACAGCCGAGCTGGACTAAAAAGCCTTGAATCCCAGCTGAAGCCCAAGGCCGAGTGTGGAGGAGCTGGGAAGCTGACCCACAACCCTTTCTAGGGGGAAGCCTAAAAGCTAGTCCAGATCTCTGAAATATTTATGCGCCTTGCTGATATCACCTGTGACTTTAGCAAAATCTTTTCAGCTCCCCTAGCCTCTGTATCACAGTGAATCAGACTAATGATACTTAAGATCTCAAGCTGGAAAGCACAACTGAAGCCCTGTTACTGACATGTGCCACTCTTAGCAACATGAATTCAAAGTTTCCCAGAGTAGCTCCATCTTCATGTATTTGTTTTTATACACACTAGTGAAAAATCAATTGATTACTGAAACTGAAATCCTTAATGAACAAGGGCATCACTAATCTTTGAGCTTTTTCAAGATCAAATGAACTTTTAACAGAAGAAAGCTCTTAGAACTGAAAAAGGTGATTACATTTGTAGGAAACAGAGCTGCTTCAGCATCATTCCCCTCCTTGTACCTGTTTGCAATACCAGATGGAGATCTATTGGAGACAAAGGGATAGGGAGGGTGAGCGACAAGCTAAGGATTAAGCAGAAAATATTCAGTACCTTTTTCAATACTGATAACATAGCTGTAGGCTGAACAGCTTATAGCAAACAACAGTATAGCAGTAAGACTAGAATACAGTAGAAAATTAGGCAACATGCGTTCCTCCACATAGCAGCTTTGTTGCTGAAAAGAAACTAAATGTTTCAGAGGAGTGTTTCCCCTCAGTGGAGTTGAATTAAAACTTTCAGAATACACAGACCACAGCTGCAGACCTGATCCAGCCAGAAGTATGCAATTAATCATCGCAGTAATAACTGTATCATTGAATTTCCCATACAGAGTTTATTAAGTTCCAAAAACTAGGGTCTGATAATATTTTAAATGATGCTAGTAATAAAACTTGTGCTTCATTTGTATTAACTATAGGATAACTTTTCTCGTTACTCAACCGTATAGTCAAGATTCATGTTTCCCAGTCTCTCAATTATTTCATAAATAAAAACTAACAATGAATACTCTCACTGACAGCAGTTGTACCTCTGACATCCTGCTGTCCATTCCAGCATTGTGGGGCTCTCATCAGTTCACACTCAGCACCTGTGATATCCAAGTTGTCTTTCTGTGGCTCCAAGGGCATAGGAAGGCAGGGGTTGGACAGCTTGATGTGCATGCAGAACATCCCTCAACACAGGGGCAGAGGCCACAAAATGGTGCCCACCCAAGCCCAGGAAATAAATAAACACAGCAAATGGGGGGACCAAACTGGGTCTAGCTATAGGTAATATGTGCTTTCATGGGCCTTTCTGCATCCAAGCATACACAGTCAAAAGTAATCACAATGCTGTGGTGAAGTTCATAATACGTAAAACAAGACTTTGGGACGCTGTCCCCCAGGTTATCTGTCAAAGATCATTCCACAGTCATGGAAAGAATTAGGCCCATCATAGTGGATCCAAAACAACCAGCAAACAGTGAAACTGGCTTCTTGTGTAGCCAGGAGGAGTTCCAGGAAAAAACCTCCACCAAACTTCCCCACACATGGGCTGGATAATAAAATCCATTCAAAGGAAAGGAATTCCTAGGAACTGACGGTATTAAGACCTCAAAGACTCAGACCTTTGAAAAACAGAATAAGAAGCTGCAGATGGATCCATCTCCTTTCAGAACGCCTGTATCCCTGCTCCAACACTGTTGCTGAGGACAAGGCATAACCAGGAGGGCTGTGCCAGGGCTCTGTGCAAGCAGTGACTGTGAAGGTGTAAATTGTGTTGAGAAAGCAGAGACTGTCGTGCAATGAAGAGGACAAGAGGAACAGGAGGTGCAGCAAGTGAAAGCAGACGTGACTGCTGGTCTGAGGAAAGGAGCACATGAGGTGCATACTCCTACTCAGACTCAATTTTCTGTAAGATATCAGCTTTGGTAAATTCTCCCAAAAGCTGCCCTAAATCAAATTCCAGGACACATCAGTAATGTCCTGCGCTTGGTGCAGCCAAGGTCCCTTGGAACCATGCCCTGAAGTTACTCCACATGTTATCTGCAGAGTTTCGTATCCTGGAGGAGAAACAGTGCTACTTTATCTGTGGTTAATCAAACAAATTGGTTCCAGGAATGATGGTCACTAGAAAAGGATCTAGTACAGAGTGGCCAATGCCTCCTGTCTGATCAACAAACACGTGAAATCAGGAAATTAAAAGATGCAGGTATAAACATCTGCAGACTTCTGAAGCAGGCACCTAGATTCCATCTCAGTCCCATTTCAGGAAGACAAACCTCTTTGGGCACTCGTCTGTATTCCCTAACAGATCATAAAATATACATGATATTCCCCAGCACCAGCTGGCTCAGTAGCAATGTTCAGTCAAGCTTCTCCCAGACAAAAACCAGCCATCCTCATTTGACAGCATGATAACGCTGAACGTGTTTGTGCAGAGAGTCTTCCCTCCAAATCAGTACACTGCAGACATAGGTAGCACATGAGCCTTGTCCAGATAGGTAAAAATATTAGGTATTTGACACAACACTATCATATTTCTGCATCTTAAACAGTGCTTTCTAAAAACACTGGGTTTATACATTTTCTTTCAGCAGAGCTTAGGTATAAACTGTGCTGCAGCCGGGTAACACGCATACTAACTTGGGACTGGTTTCCAATAGGCTGTGAAATTACCAGAAATACTATTGTTCATCTCAAAGAAAGTGGATCATGATCATAAAACACTATCTTAAACTGAAAGCCTCTAGGGGAAAATTTTCCAGAAATACTTTACTGAACCTTAAAGTTTTCATGTGCATATATATAGCATACTTGTAACATGGGCCAATTACAGCTTCTTGGAGCTAAACTCAGGTGCTCTCAGGCAGCAGACTGCAGCAGCCTTCTCTGTCCCTCAGTAGCTCTTGGGCTGGATCAAGTTCCAGCAGCGCTGAGCATCTCACATTACAACATGGTGGCCAAGAAAATGCATCACTATACCTTGTTCCAGGAAGTCAGGCGTTGCCCCATTTAATTACTCAACATTTTGGCTAAACTGCCCTTCCCCAGACAACTTTAATCTTTCCCTACCACTCAGTTATATTTATCACCTAAGCTAGCATCTGGATTTTACAGCAGGAATGTTGCAACATCACTGAGGTTATAGCTGATAGAAACCCCTGCTTGCTCATTGAAGTTCTCCATGCTGGCTTCAAACAGAGTGGAAGTCCAGAAGAGTATTTTAATTATGACTTAAAAATAACTGTAAAACTGCAGAGGCTGTTCTAAAAAAGCTACGTGTCAAGAATAACTTGTCTACCTTCATTCAGCAATGTATCTTCTTTCTGAAGCAGACTTCAAGATTAAAGCAGCAATGCAGTAAAATCCAATTTGGGAGTTGAGAGGGGTTTACTACGATTTTTGCTAGGATCTGAGAAAAAAAAGAAAAAAAAGAAAAAAATCTAAACAGTGTAATTTTAATTTACTTTGCTCAGAGGTACTGACAGAGACCAGGAACTTCTGTTGCAACTCCTTTGTTGTGTGAAGCTTGCTACTCAATGGCATGAAAAGGGTGTTTAACAACTGTTCCAGTGATGCAGTGATAGAGAGCCACTACAAATATTCTTTCATTTATCTGATTGTTAAACTTCCATTTTTACAGTGTTCTCTATTTGTTGCTGTCTTCATTAGCTCAGCTGAACTCATTTTATACTCACTTGTCAGAAATTCATTATGACTCATCTTATACAACTGTTACGGCAAATTGTCCCTGCGCTTTGTGAGAATTCTTCACTGTGGCCGTTCTATCATTTTCAATACACAGTTATGCTTTGGTCTGAGCATTTAACGTGAACTTACTTTTCCTATTTTATTAGGAAGTTTACAAAGCAGTTAGTGTGCTCACCTAATCACAGCTTGATATCCAAGAAATTGGATCAATTCTTTGGATAAAACAGTTTTTAACTGTATGAAATAAGAATGACTTGGAGCAGTGGGACAAACCTCCTCAGAGGAGAACAGTACAACAAGACATAAGAAGATCATCTTAAGCTATTGTCACAACAAATATACCAATTTTTTCCCCATTGGGATGGTCTAATAAGGCTTTATTAACAAGGACTGCAGTAGCCAAGGCTCAGACTGAACTACAGAGCACTGCCACTCTAGCCTGGGCTAAACAAGGCAGGAAATTCAAATACCTTTTTTACAGCACCTACCATGGCTCCCCTGGTTAATGGGTGAAGAAGCTTTAAATTTGAAACACCCAGAAGTAACAGAAAATCTTTCTTAGCAAAATCCTCAGTCAAATTGGAAAGACAATAGCATAGATCTGCTATTTATGAGCATCTGAATTTGCACATTCCTGTAGGGTATGTATAATGTAGCTAATATTCACTGTGCAACAGTAAAAGTTAAGCACATAGACATGATTTGGTAAGTATAGCTTGCATTTTGAATATAGAATATCAGTTTCTCTTTGGTAATTGCCCAGATGTCTGCCCTTAACCGCTGGAGATGAAGGATTGGCACCATTATTTTTCAGAAGCACCATCAGATCTTTAATTAACTCTATTGTCCAAGGATTTTGCTGTTCTACTTCTGAGCCAAAACAACAGGATCTCAAACAGTACTGCACTTCCTAATATCCTTCTGCTACAGCAACTGAACTATATGTAATAAAGAAAGGCTGCCATTTACACTGCAGGAAATATCGCTTCTTGCAAGACCGTTCTTCAAATCTTTTCGTTTTACTTCAAGACCATTTAATTTGTGAGCTTTGGCTTAATCACTGTTCATGGCAAAAGGATAAAAGATAAAACCTGAAAAACGGCTGAAGTCCTGGAGGATTAGTAGATGCTTTGTAGATTTGTAGATGCTCTGTGCAAAATCAGCTGATTAAGTAGATGCTGTTTCACATGGCATAAAAGAGAAGTCTTTTAAGTGATGTACTGTTCTTTCTGTACTATCCGAGGAAAAAATCACCCCTCCATGTTTAACAGCAGCAGTCCAAAGAAATTCAAACTGTTGAACCACAGAGGGCTGGCACTTCCAAAACCAGATGGAAATCCAAATATGTGTTTCACAGAGCAGCTTTGCAGCCCTAACCACTCACTAAGGGGTAAACAGGTCTTGCTTTCTTCTCCATCCGAAATGCAAACATTCTTTTCCATTTAGAGAGGCACACACACACACAACCCCTCCCTTTAAAAAAAAAATTCCCTTTCTTATCAGCAGTGTATTAGCACTAGTTAGCTTTTGCCAACTGTCATAGACTGCCTTTGAAGTTGGTACTTCCTCTCATGGTGATTTGGAAATGCTAAAACAGAATCCCAGATGTAAAACCCAACAAGAATATGTAGGAAACCAGAGGGAGCAGAATACCTACTTCTCTGCTGCATTTTTCTGCAGGAAAAAATATTATTTTTCCATGACTAGGGAAATACAAGAGCTCTATCTTCCACTGTTCACTAAACACATAGAAAGTCTCTTCCCTAGAGAGATACTGCAGAATAAAAGGAATAATCCACCCATGAAGCTACAGCATTGACTTTACCATAGCCCTCAGCTCTGCTGATCCTGCAGCCACAAGGAGGACGTTTCCTAAGCGCTGGACTCTGGCACATCTGAGTATGAAAACCTTATCTTTGAATGAAGACACCTGAGCATGAATACATTGCCTTTATCTCTCCTCTCTCTTCTCCCGTCACTGTCCTACAAAGGACTTGGTTCTCTGGATGCACACTAGGTCTCCAGAGGATAAAAGGAAAGATTTTCCCTTGTCATTAAACTTTCTGCAAGTTGTTATCTTGCTGAAAAATTTAAAGCAGAAAACTTGCCCCTTTCTTCATTCCCAGATGCCTCATGTGCACAATTTAATGAAAAAAATCAACAACCTACTACATTTCACATTTTTTATCTGTTTTTTCTTAAAAGAAAGTAAAAGACACATACTGCGGCTTTCAGAAACAAAGAAAGCTGTCAGTAATAACCATGCACAGTATTATAGCCAAGGATTAGCCTATTTGAGGCTTTATCAGGAAACTACACAATAATTAATTTGCCGTAACTCTTAGTTTTGAAACAGAGGTTGGCTCATGTTACAAGAAGAAAAGCAGAGTTAGTTACTGCTCCAGAGAGCTCTTAAGTCAGTAGGAGACTTTAGATCTTTATTCCTTTAACATAAAAACTGATTTCCCACAAGCTGTATATAAAGACTGTTCTGTGAAATTAGTGGTCAGAGAGTATTTGTGTGTCACACTGATATTTTCCAGATGTAGACTTCAATATTCCCAAGAAAAAAGAAAAACACCCAGCTAATTCAGGGGATCCTCAAAGTAAACCTCAATGCTGTTTATCTTCTAACGTCATATTCCTTTTGGCAGTGCTAACAAACTCATAAGTAGGGTTGTATCCCAAAGAATGCAGCATGCCCTCAACCACAACGGAAAGCAATAGGAGCAGAGCATGCTGAGCACCTGGCAGAAAAGTTCTTAATTAGCACCATTTGGAAAGCTGTAATATGAGATCACTCACTCTTGGCACTTAAGAAAGAATATGAGGTGGTTCAGAACAGAAAATGTACCTAAATCAAATACATGTGTTGACATACACCATTACACTGCTGATTTAAACAAAAAGGGTAAGAATTTATTCTTAAAACTATTCTAGAATTGTCCTGTACTTTAGGTATAAATTGTGTTTACCTGTTAGCATAGATTCTGTGCAAACTATTTGTATTTGGCTGCATGCATTAGAACCATGATAAAAGTTGGTAACTGTGTCTCGCTCTAAAAGTGCTGTACTTGACATGACTGTCCTTTTAAAGTTAGTGGCACTGTTTATGCTCTTATGCGAATAAGAGCAAGGAATACAGAATCATTTGCAGAGTCACTCTTTGCACAAATGAAATGACCCTTTCTTGTTAAAAAGAGAGAAATAATTTGAAAGGAAAAAAACAGTTTGGGGTAAACCATAAACAGACGATGTCTAGAATTTTTTCCCTGTAATCAGTTTGTAACTGAAAGCTCTCTAGTGCATGGTATAAAATTCAGTGAGAAAAAATATCTTTGACACTTTCAGACCCTCTCTTCTACTGCTCCTTCTTCGATTGTATTTTATTTGCACTGAGTAACCACTTTCCATCTTTTTGCTGAGACTGTTTATCTCTCCTTTTAGTCAGAGCTCAACTTCTTCCTCAGGAATGCAGCACACCACAGCACAGCAGCTATATGCAAGCATTCATCATGCCTGTTTAAGTGTCCAGTGTTCTGCTCTATCTGGGAAATTCCTACATTTCATTCAAATTATTAATGCATGTATGTTGTATGAAAAAGTTAATATTTCTTTAAGGCTAAGAAAACTTAGATGATTCTAAAATCATGCAACAGAAATAAAACATGCAGTGATTGCCTATGACAGTACTTGTGATTAATAATACCTCTCATTGACACAAAAGGGGTTTTTTTTTAGAAAAAATTTCACACAGATTTTTTGAATTACATTTTTCTAAGAGGAAATAGACAACAAGTCAAAGCGACTCTTTAAGGTCCCTTCCAACCGTTAAGATTCTATGGTTCTATGAGTCTAGTTGCCATTTTGTCTCCCTCAAACCTTCAGTACAACCATTCTGCTGTACCATGTTCCTGATTTCTACTATGACCACCTCGTGAAGTAATGTGATAATTTTTTCATTATGCTTCTGATTTTGACCAGCAGACTGCAGAAGAGTTAGTTTCTCTATAGGCTGCACGATGACTGGTTTTGCGCAACAATTAAATGACTCACTGGGTCTCTCTTCCTGAAGCAATTAAATTAAAAAAAAGTTCATTTGCCAAAATAGCTTTCTATGCCATATATTACATTTCACATGACCAATTTAAGATTATACATCTGGTAAAGGACATTGGCCATCATGTCTAGATGCAGCCAAATTCTCCTGCTTAGACATGTCCTCTCACAACTTCATACACTGCAATGGAATCAGCAGATCCAACCTCACACCTAAGCTTTTATCAGCTCTTCTCATTAATGTTGCCCAGTGTCAATTTTGTTGGTAAGGCTGTGAAAAAACATTGTAAATGCATACAGGATCATATTTTAAAATAAAAATGCAAGTACAGCTAAGTCAGTTCAGCAAACTAAAATTTCAGAGTATAAAATGTAACAATCTTAACAAGCAGCCTGGTCCTGTGGAACCCTAAATCTCTTCAATCTCCAGGACAACATCACTAAAAATGCCATCTTAAGGATCCCAGCAAGAGGCTCCACACACCTGTTCAGAGGGGCTTTTGGTTTTGTGTTTGGTTTGGGTTTTTCTTTGAAAAATTTGTCAATAACCAAATATAGCACAATTCCAATTCCAGTCAGGAATACTGTTGTCATTGAACCCAATCTGGGAATGCACTTTTCATTAAAATACTTTCAACCTTCTTTATCATTGCCTTACTCGCTAACTAGGCTGACATCTACATGAGTACAACTCTCAATGTCATCATCATGATCTTGGAAATCGCAATACAGATTGACTAATTACCATGAGATAGTCACAGACCTACCTAAGAATCAGCTAAATAGTGAACCTCCCTGGAGACAGCAGTGACAAATCAGATCTAATTCTGAAGACTATGTGAGGATGAGGAAAAGTGAGAAAATGGTCCTTAGCAGAACTTACATAACGAAAGAAAAGTTACCAGATCTGAAACGTGATCTTACTGGAGAGGCAAGGACACATTACATTCACTTGATCACACATTAATCTTGAAGAAAAAAAAAAAAGAGAGCAGAAAAGCTGTGAACTCTAGAGAAGTTTTGTGTATTTAGTTATGCTGCTGGACAACCATGGCTCATCCAGGATCCTCCAGCCTATTTACTGAGCAATCCATTAACTATTGCTAATTTTCACCTTGCAAATAAATGATTTTCCTTTATAAAACAAGGAGGCAATTGTGCTTAGCACTGGAAAGACTAAAACACACACACACCAGTTGGCTCTGTTAGTGCTTTAATTATGTGACCAACATGTTCCTGACATTACTGTCATGGTAGAGCTCAATCAGCTCCATACAAGGACCTCTCCAGATTGTTTCCACCCTCGCACTCGTAGTATTCCACTCTCAGTCATCGCAATGGGGCATTTCCCACTAGAAGAAAGAAGAATTATCGCACCATGAGATCATGGTAACACAGCCACAAAGCAATGCCAGTACTCCTCCGCTGTCATGACATCTTAGGCTAGGATGGACATTTCAGATTTCTGAACTACGGGCACTCAAGTCAGCTGGCCAGAGGTTTCATGATTCCCTTTGGATAAGCTACCAGATCAAACCTAAGCAGCCTAAAAGAAGAAATCTTTATTTTTTTCTTTTTTTATTTTTATTTTTGAGTGTCCTTTACCAGTGTATCCTTTTTCCTGGATGGCTATCTAATTATACAAGTATTCGACTGTAGTGCATATAAACTGTGGTTTAAAACTTCTACACTGTTTTAACCAAGTTGAACTTTCTGAGAACTCTTTGCAAAGTTGGCTTTTATTTTTATTGACAAGGTAGTTATTGAACAGCCTTGTGTGGCAGAACACATACATTATAGTAAAAATTGAAATGCTTGGAGATCTAGCAAGAATTAAAAGTTGCTGCACAACAGCTTTGCTGTAAAGTAGAACAGCCCACAAAATCACAAGCTGTTCGGAAGTTTGTAAGGATGTGAAATCAAAAACATCAGAAAATCCAATGTCAAAATAAACCTCCAGAGCTTGTTTTTGCTGAATGTGAAGGCAAAACTCTAAAGTACAAATAAAAGGGTCATGAGAGAGGCTATCTCAGATAGCACAGGATGGGCTTTTCTCTCAGTTAAGTGCAGACATAAAATACTGTGCACTAGAACCTGTAGGTAGATGTAGATCAGACAGCTCTTGTCTCCAAAGAAAAAAGCAAGCAAAAGGGATCCATAAATCTCTGCAGAGTTTTACCCAACAGGCAGCAGGAGCTCACCTGGATTTTTCTGCTTCATTTGAATGATCTTCTATTTAGTTTGAGAGAAAGTACATTAGAGATTTAATGTAACAGGAATAAATAAAATACTAATGCATGAAAGCTAGAAAGGAGAAAAGATTCAAAGAGCAAATTAAAATTAAATTAATTAGCAAAAATTATCATCTTTGAACCTTCTTTCACCTGGTTCTTCATTCCATTTTTTCACTTGATTACTGTGGTGGGTTGACCCTGGCTGGATGCCAGGTGCCTACCAAAGCCGCTCTATTATTCTCCCTCCTCAGCGGACAGGGGAGAGAAAATATCATTAAAGGCTCGTGGGTCAAGATCAGAACAGGGAGAGATCACTCAGCATTTACTGTCACAGGCAAAACAGACTCAGCTTGGAGAATATTAATTTAATTTGTTACCAATCAAATCAGAATAGAACAATGAGAAATAAAAACTAAATCTTAAAGCACTTTCCCCTCCCCCCTCCCCGGGCTCAACTTTACCCCGGAATTCTCTGTCTCCTCATCCTGAGCAGCGCAGGTGGACAAGGAATGGGGGCTATGGTCAGTTCATCACACATTGCCTGTGCTGCTCCTTCCTCCTCAGGGGGAGGACTCCTCATACTCTTCCCCTGCCCCAGCACAGGGTCCCTCCCACGGGAAACAATCCTTCTTGAACTGCTCCAGCGTGGCTCCTTCCCACGGGATGCAGTCTGTCAGGAACAGGCTGCTCCAGCGTGGTTCGCCCACGGGGTCAGAAGTCCTGCCAGCAAACCTGCTCTGGCATGGGCTCCTCTCTCTACACGGATCCACAGGTCCTGCCAGGAGCCTGCTCCAGCGCGGGCTCCCCATGGGGTCATAGACTCCTTTGTGCATCTACCTGCTCTGGCATGAGGTCCTTTATGGGCTGCAGGTGGATGTCTGCTCCACCATGGACCTCCATATGCTGCAGGGGAACAGCCTGCCTCATCATGGTCCTCACCAGAAGCTGAAGAAGAACCTCTGCTCCAGCATCTGGACTATCTCCTCCCCCTGCTTCTTCGCTGACCTTGGTGTCTGCAGAGTTCTCACTCCTCTCCTACTGGAAAATGCCTTTACGCAGTATTTTGTTTTTCCTTCTTAAATACATTATCCCAGAGGCGCTCCCACCAGCACTGATGGGCTCGGCCTTAGCCAGCGGTGGGTCCATCTTGGAGCTGGCTGGCATTGGCTTTGTCTACAGGAAGTTTCCAGCAGTTTCTCACAGAAGCCACCCCTGTAACACCCCTCGCTACCAAAACCTTGCCATGCAAACCAAACACAGTTACAAATAGAAGAAGTTGTTATAGATGTAGAAATCAAATAAATACATTTTTTAGCACATTGGTAACACTTTGAAAACCACATGCTTCAAACTGAGGAAATTGTTGTCAGAAGCTGCCAGGTAAGCCAGCAGTTATAGCAAACAGCACTGGCAAAAAAAATTATCCATAACCTAAGTGGAAAGGAAAATAATGCTTTTAGATGCTGAAGTGTGAAATACTTCTGTTACCTCATAGTTAATTTCCATCTACTGACCTTTTCCTATGAAGCAAATACAATCCAGTTCCTCATTATCTCAGGAACTATCTTCAGACACACTATTTTTAGTGTCTGTCTTGTAGAGATCTTTTCCAATTGGAATAATTTCATTAGAGAGGACATGCAGCTTATAGACAGGAAACCAAGGTGCTATGCCTTAACTTCGGTTTGGTCTTTGGCAAATAATGAAAATTTGACAACTTCAGTTATTCAGCTGTAAAAAAAAGAATTTTTGAGGCCTTAGAAGGAGAAATGCAAGATATTGTATATACTGATCTATATCAACTAAAAATAGGTTTAGGACCTCTCCATTGATCAAAATAGCTTGTTTCCCCTAGCTGTTGAAAGGACCATTACCTTCTCGCCATCAGTTTTCTCTTTCCCTCCTTTACTTATTCATCGTCTGGAGGACTTCTTTCTCAGTTTTGCTCATTCTTCTGCCCTCCTTTCTGTAACAATGAACAGTGATGATGATGTTTGCCTCTTGAGATGAGGAGCAAAGGAAGGTGCCTGCTGGGAATAGTCTAGTCCTTATCTGCATGCATTACATTTGTGCCCTCAGTTATCATCTGAAAATTGTTTTGTCTGAAAACAGTCATCTTCCGCAGGTGCTGCTGACATTTGTGCCTTCCTCGAGAGCAGAAACACTTCTTTTCAGAATATTCGAACCATCTTATGAAACAACTTGGAACATGTCATGTTTCATAACACAAGGCAAATGTATTTTCACTAACCATATGGGAATCTCTGCTTAAAGTGCTTGGAGTGAGCCTTGCTAAGGAAAATAGAACGTTTTGTGGAAAATTAACAAAAATTACCTTTAAAACTATACTTAGGAAACAAGACAGCTTTTGAAATTAATTCAGTCTAGTTACACTTATACATTTAGCTGTATAACCTTGCGGTACTGCACTGTATCCACTAGAATTGTCTGTATCTTTTCAGATATAATTGATAGGACTTTTCCTTCACTTTACAGATGAATGTCCACTTTATGGCAGCTTTACACTCATGGCTTATTGACAGAAATGGGGTCTTCTTTTCTGCTTCTTATTCTCCCTAAGTCTGTTTGGCATCATCCATTGTTTTCACTGTGTCCAGAAATACACTGGACAGTCAGTAGACTGTCTATTGAAAAAGTCTCACCAAAATTCTCTTTACTCCCAAAACAGTATACCACTTCTCTTTTCGTCTAGTCTCGGGAACAAAGTAGTGGGAGAAAGCACAACAGTGAAGCCTCCTCATTGTCACAGTGTCAGGGTTTCCCTTTGCTATTTGTCGTCCACACAGGTTTTCTGCAGCCAGTGTGAAGACGAGCAGGTGTCAGTCAAGAGAGCAGGTGAAGAAAGGATGGAGCCTCAAAGAAGCAATGTTTTTCCCTTAAACCAAAGATGCTAGAGAAATTCTTAGGAGTCATTTCTTTCTGCTACTTCTGAAGTAAACTGGAGATGCTGTGGCAGAAACCAGCCTTTCCAGGCTTCACCCAGCTGTAAAGTATACGGTACTCAAATACCTTTGCAAGCAGCAAAGCATAGCAAAGGTGCAAACAGACAATTAATCTCCACCACTGCTAATAATGTCATGTCTTCGTTGCTATGGTTTTAATGCCTTAATAATGATGCCTCCTCACCTTCCCTAGTAACAGATTTTCCATTTATATGTATATACAGTACAACACTTTTAGTTGTGAGTACAGATCACCTGGTTCCTCCGCAGTACAGACATGATTTCCATACCAGCAAGTTACAGCTGCGCTCTGCCCTGCGTTGCAGCTGTGGGTTGGTATGATGTGCAAAGCAAAACTTTCTTATTAGGCATCCAACAGCCATCTGAACTCCTCCAAATTCATTGCATTAAGCTCCTCACAGTTTTTGACCTGCATAATATTGTCTGTCAAGCTTGTGCAACTATAAACAGCAGGAAAACAACCTTATGACCCCAGTAAAATTTCCATTGCTTTCAGCAAGCATGGGTCTGTGCATGTGAGATACACATTTGCAATAATATGCTAAAATACAAGTTGTATTTCAGAATAGAACTAAAAATACAGATCAGTCAATAAACTGCAAAGATACCACAGACAGAAGCAATTCCCCAAAAGTCAGGATTAATAATAATTGTAATACCTAGTGTTTGTAAGACTTTCTTCAAGATGTGAGAGCATTTTAAAACAAAAATTTAGTTTCATTTTATATTGCTATTCCTAAGTGGCAGAGAAATAGGCACTGTATAGATTATCAAATAGGACATAACTGGAAACCTAGTGTCATGCCTCAAAAACAAGTTCAATGGAAACAGTTCATAGAAAATTAAGTTTATTCCCATAACCAAAACACATTGTTACTTCTAACTTACAGGAAAGTTAAGTTTATTTCTGGATTATTTTCGTTCTCTTCAGCTCTACCAACAGAGCCTTTGTGGTACCTGCTGTAAATAGGCAATCATATGACATAATCCTATTCATAAATTCAAACTTGTTCTCCACAGATGGTCCCCATACTCCTGCTCTGGAACGTCAGTGAATATCTCATTGGTTATTGACCTCTTACTATCCCTGCACCCAGGAGGAGGTATCAGCTCTCTTCCTGCTTTGATTTTTTTCATTTAGTTTCAACTCTTCTCCCATCCTGGGACAGAAACTCTTCTGAAACACTTGAACAGATCAGTCATATTCCCACTTTATCGTCACTTGCTGTCTAAACAACTTGAAGTCTTTTAGTATAACTCATCAAATATTATCTCTTTTCCTGTAATCCAGTCCCAGTTTGAATGAATCCTTCTTAAGCAACAACTATAAAAGCAGCAGGTACCATTATTATGTATTAACTGACATGTACAACAACTTGAATATTTCCTTGCCTTCACCAGTAATACTTCCCTTGATATTTACAAGAAAGACTTGCTTTTTCATGGCTGTATTACATTCTTGGCTGAGTCACTTTGTGAGTGAGGAATAGTCAAGTTTCCCTTTTGCTGTGGCATGACCGTGTTCAGCTATTCCTGCTTTATAGAAGACAGTCAAGTACACAAACTTTTGCATTGCTCTATTAGATTTCTCCCTGTCTTTATTATCCGTATGCTAAAAGACAATCAGTTCTTCTTTCATAATATTAGTACTCTCTTACACATCTTTTATCTCTTTCTGACCTCTCATGGCTTTCAAAAATAATTTTAAAGCATGCATTAAAATAAGAGAACTGTGTCAGCTGTTGTCATAGGTACCTTCTATCCTTATAGACCATAGGTCATTGCTACATTTCAGTTCTAGTTTAGCAGATTTATTTGAGAACCAGCAGATGTGCACCTTAATGAGCCAGTTTTTCCTGTGTGCTGAGGAAGAGCTGGAATCACTATGCCTTTCCTATAGATGAGCCTAAGGTTAGGGTTAGGAGAAAAAGAGTATGTAGTTAGAAAGTACAACTTTAAGCAAATTAAGGGATGATGCTACTATTTCCTCTAAGCAGTACTTAATCTCACAGCAGAATGTGGTCCTTGGCCTCTAAATCAGCTTAGAGTTCAGGCTGAAAAATATTATAGTCCAGAGCTACATCTCTAACTGGGGATGGAAACGTGCTGCAAAATGAAACTGAGCTGCAGAAGTAATTCTGCAAAAAGAGACTGTCTGTTCTCTTTGAATGCTTGAGCTCTGTATAACAAATTTACACCTTGCTTCCCGATGCAGCAGCAGCATCTGTTCTCTTTTTTTGTCTCTCTCAACAACCGCATTCACCCTTTTAGCAAGGTGAACGTAACTATCCCATCTTTATGAATTATGACCATGCCTAACCACTAAGTCCCTTAGTCATATCCTAAGTGGATTCAAACAATGCAATTTACTTGGGCATAAAGCCATCACTGTTAGCAAACTCTAGCTAGTACAAGATGCTGCAGCTGGTCTCCTCAACAACTGAAGAAACAGCAACCTGTTCTTCACAATCTACACTCCTTTGTCATAGAACAGAGACAGAAATTCTAGACCTGAGCTTTTCTACTCCAGGCACTGAGTTTCCCAAAATAACGCAATTACAAGATCACTGAACATCTTTAAAGAGATGTTTGAAAACTGTTGCTCCAGCTCCTCATTTTAAGATATTCCTTCGAAAGAAATGACTCTTTCCTAAGGCTAGTCTGTACCTGGAACCAACAGCTGTCACAAACCTCACCATTCCTTACTCCAGTGCAAAGTGCACATCTCCAGCTTATACTCTTTAAAAATTACTCAGCAAAACAATATATTAAAAAACTATAGATGTTATCCCTCAAGAAGATGGCAGAAGAGAAAGAAAAAAACTACGCAACAGCTTAGCCATTTCACTTCACAGGCTATTAGAAGTATTTGGTTACAGTGGTAGAAACCTAATTAGTTACACAACTAAAATGAGTCATTGTTCTTCCTCGAAAGGATGTAGCCAAATCTAAGTGCATATGCACAAAATTAGCTTCATCTTTTTGAACTACAGTGGTCCAGTCCAAAACCTTTAAAGCCAATGGAAAAGCTCCCACTCACTTCAGTCAATTTAACTTGTCCCTGGACTTCTCTTCCACAGTTTGTGAGTGGAAAAGAAAAACAGACGAATACAAATCACACAGTTGTACTAAGTAGACTTCCAAGTCAAAACAAAAAGCTGTCTGTAGTTAAATAAAAGCAACAGATAAACTGGAACTTTCTTGGAGTCTGGAGGCTCCAAAATAGGACAAAAATGTCTGGGGCGATAGAGAAAGCACAGCCTAAACAGACTTGGGCAAACTGTTCCTTCCAGACCAAGAATGCTAGACAGAGTTTATAGACCTGTCCAAGCCATTTTCTCGTAGGACTACCAGTGCATGCTAGGAGTTTTTGTTCAGTTTTACTTTTTTAAATGTAGGCAGATTAAGAAAAAGCTTTCTCTCAGTGCATTTTATTAAAAAATAATGAATTCTTTTTAACACACTATCTTAAGGTATTTCAGAAACAAATGAATAATTTGAGAAATAAAGTGCAAAATCTAAGTTCATATTACAAAAGTGCACTGCAACAAAACTGTGCAGAAGTTCTGGGATATGATCTTATTGAAGCCAGTTCCTTTCAGAAGCAACGCAATCACAGTGATGTGCTGAAAAGATTTTTGGCTCTGGAAAAAATATTGCATGACACAGGTTAAGCCCTTCCCTTACTCTAGCCCATTGCCCCTTCTCATACTTCCGTGTATGATATTATTAATACAGCTACCAAACAACTCGGGCAAGGCAGGGCCCAAATGGTTTGTTTGGATTAGGCAACAGTAAGGTCTGAAAGTTTCAAATGTCATGCAGGATGTCCACTGGCATTCACAGAAACCTTAACTGAAAAATGGACACATAGCAATTGATCCAGCGGAGAATTCAGACATGTTAGTTTGCATTTAATCTTCAGACTATGTTTGCTAACAGAAACATCAAGACAGAAATTAGCCATGAGCATTGGAAGGAAATCAGCAAACACGAAGTATAGATGTGAAAGAAGACAACATAGACCCAAGCATTTCATGCCGGATGTTATTGCAACTCAGTTCTTTACTTCCGTTAGATTTACTGGAAAGAACCCTGACCTTCATTCAGGATAAGCATCTGCTGTACCACAATTATCTTCCTTGTCAGGTGGCAACAGTAGATGACCTACACACAGGAAAAAACCCAACATTACTGAGGCTGCAAAGACAAACTCTCAAAAGTTAAGAAATTACAGATTCAAGGTTGCTTAAGGCAGCTTCTGTATTATGATACAAGCTTTAACCATGCAATTGCATTCTTTCCCAGACCTCATGCACTGCACAGGACTGATAGTTCTTGTCAGAATATCTTCAATATTACACTTTATACACATTTTTTCCAACATCTTACCTCATGACTTTACTCAATAATAAGGCCTTCAAATGTTTCACGAAACAACCGTTACTGCACTCTAAAAAGAGAGATGTCATTTTACAATGGCAGACACATGAAGAAAGGTAAGCAGAAAGGTTAACCAGCAAGAGCCAGAGAGTGATTATTATCCCTCATAATAAACAGGAATTTAAGCAAGTAAATAAACAGGAATTTAAGCAAGTGAAGTAGGCAACTCAAAATTAAATGAAGAAATTATTTATTAAAAAACACAACAGAAAAGCAGAAAACATCAGAGTATTTGGGGACTTAAAAAATTAAAGTTGAAATCTATGCTGTTACTTAAGGTGATATATTCTAGCACATTTCTGAAAGAGAAACGACATTCTCTTGTTTTTAAAAGAGAAGAGCTGCCATCCGAGCGTGATTCAGTGCACAGAAGCAGCATCATTAGTTTTGTCTGTTGCCTGCTTCTGAGGGCTACTTCCCCTCTGCTTTGCCAGACAAGTGGCAGGTCTGAAGTACCAGGCAAGTTTAAGAAGTGTTTTTCAGGCAGACCAAATGGCCCTGCAAAAGAATAGAAACCACGCTGCTTTTTAGCTGAGATTTTGCATGTCCTTCCTTTCTTTGCCCAAAGATCAAATACAGCCAAATCCCCTGTAGCCTCTAAAGACAAAGCCCGATGAGACAGGGAGGGAGCCAATAGTAGCCATTTGTTGATGTAGTGCTTCTGGCTGAGAACAGTTCAGCTGATCAAACACTGCAGAAAGTGGAGCCAGAGTGAGGGAGGATGAAGCAACAATGCATTTGTCTCCTGAAAAAGCAATTAGAACCTGTCTCCATCCATCATTTTGAGATCCATCTTACTTTTCACTTAAAAAAGCCGAGCAGAAGCAATTAAATACTATTATGTTAAGCATTTACAGTGAAAAAATAAGCCTTCAGAAAGTTACACCACCTGCCAGGTTCTGATCTTTTCACTGGTCGTACAAGGTGAAACAATGGAAGAAGTTGGTGTTGTTGGGAAGGTAAACAGCTCATTTGCTTTTTGCAGTAGAGGCTCCCAAGGTAACAACATCTGAATTTTTCCTTTCAATTCTAAAACCTTTATATCTTATCAAGGGAATGGAATAAAGCAAGAAAATGTAACTGGGAAAATTATAACTTGGAAGCATGCCAGACACTAATTTGTGAGTATGCTCTGCTCCTGCAGAAATAAAATCAGAGGCAGTTCTGCCATTGCAGCACTGCATGCATGGGGAAAAACAACAACAAAAAAACAAACAGAAAAGTATCTTCTCCTGTTCTAATCAACTGTATTGGTTACTGTCCTGATATTGGCTGATCAGTTCGTTGACTGTAAATGACAGCCAAATGGGGCTAAAAGGATGCTTCAGCACTATGCCTGCACATAGCAAGCAATGTACTTCTCAGTCAAGAGGTCACAGGGCAGGACAGCAGGCCTTTGGCAGCTTTACAGGGACAAACTTTTCAGCAGGGCCTGTTACGATAGGACAAGGGGCAATGGTTTTAAACTAAGGGAGGGTAGATTTAGACTGTAAGCAAGAAATCATTTACAGTGAGGGTCATGAAACATTGAAACAGGTTACCCAGAGAGGTGGTCAATGCCTCACGCCTGGAAACATTCAAGGTCAGGTTGGACGGGGCTCTGAGCAACCTGGTCTGGTTGAAGATGTCCCTACTCATTGCAGGGGAGTTGGACTAGATGACCTTTAAATGTCGCTTCAACCCAAACTATTCTATGACTCTATGATTTTCCACGGTCTGAAATGTGGTGGGTTGTAATGACCACAGCTCCAGACAGAAGGAAAAATATCCACAAAGGCTGGGGGATATTAACCAGCTGTTATACAAAGTATTCTCAAAGCACTCAGGTCCCACCATTTCTACCAAGCTACTGAGATTTTTGATCTGGACCAGTCTGGATGGCACAGGTCACTCTTCTTTCTCAAGACTGCCACATACAAGTGATAGCAAAGCAAGACCTTTTTCTTCAACCCAATATTAGCTATACTACTAAGCACCACGGCAAAAATAAAGGTTATCCCGGCCTTCATTCTGCAGAGATCCTCCCCATCCATGCAAGCACACTCTGCACCTTCTGAAGTTCAGCAATGAATTCCACAATGTCTCTCAGCTGCCTTAAGCTGAAGAACTGGAAAAGAATTTCTGGAGGGTAAAACATCTCACTGCCGCTCCCACCTCAGCCCCCCCACAGCACCCTGAAGAGGGGGAGCCGGCGCTGACAGGGAGCTGCCAGGGTGAGTGCACTCGGGGCCGCACGCCAGGGCTGCTTGCAGCAGCTCCAGGATGCTGCGGGAGCAAAGCATGAAAACATCATGCATATAGCCAAACGGAGAACTTGGCTCTTCCAAGTAAATGACTTAATCTCATGATAATGATTTCTTTCTTATGAAAAATATAGCCTGCCAAGTCACGCTTACACAAGCAATGCTGCTTGTCAGTTCATGCTGTTCAGAGGGCCAAATGTGACAGCCATTTAGCTTGACTAATTAGCAATAAGATCTTACCTGAGTACCAAGCTGGGGATATACACAGCCTTGTGCTCCCTTGGAAAAGTTTCAAAACCACATCTACATAAAATAAGATGATAACCACCAGTGAAAAGATGATGCTTTTCATTTTTTCTGGTAGCAAAAATAATTTAAAATCACTGAAGCAATGAAAAAAATTAATGTGGCTTTACCAAGTCTCAGATAAAAAATAAGAAACACACTGATAAAAATCCCATTGAAGTAAAGCCCATCCAGTGAGGGCAAGAGGGCCTCAAAGACCTCTAAAATAAAATTTTATATCCCTCAATTTATAACCCTCCATTTAGAAATGCTTTTCCTTCTGATTGTAGTGAGTCACCTCTCTGTCTCACTTTCACTATTTATATTATAAATAATTCTTTTCTTTGCTCTTCGGATAAGTAAAATATATTTGCACACCCAACTAAATAGGAAGGTCTGATATATTGACTTGGTTGCTACATGAATATGTAGCACTATTAGAAGAGGGAGCTAAGAAAGTGAAGAAAAGAAGAGCTGTAATAAGTCCAAGGAAGTTTCAGAGATATAAGAAAGGCCATTTTCTTTATACTAGCAAATGTGCTGTATTTAAAGGATGTGACTCGATGATTCAATAGCATTGCCAAATCGAAATGGTTGTCCCTGTGAATCACCCATTTCAAAACACAATTCCTACTTACCTTGAAATGGAAAATCTAAATCAGTAAAGGCATGTGGTTTCTTGGTATTTTTCTATAACATGCAACACAATGGCAATCAAAAACCTGACAAAGCACAGGGACACAGAATTTAACACTGCCTAAGAGAACCAAATTTCAAACTGGTGTGGAGGATGCAGTCTGCCGGTTATAGACCCTGATATCATGGGATGACCATAAACTTTAAGAAAACTCTCTTGCTCTGCAAGAGAATAGGCTGCTGTTCAGAGGGAAGGAAAGGCTGTTGGCTGTGTTACTCAGACGAGATGGATTAACAGCTGGTAGAGGACTATTTTAAAACAACACCTCTACAGATATTGTAAGAAGTGTGGAAGTCACCCTGAGACTGTTTCTGCTTTTGCTCAGCAAAGTAAAAAATGTTGCTCAGCCTGGCATCGAAAAAATCTGCACAGCAGGAGTGGCTGGTTCATCACATATTTCCTCTGACTCTGCTTGGATGTTTTTAATTATCATTTTATGTACTGGATGTCCAAGTTGAAATTTATAAATATCCTAAAAGATAAGCCAGGACTCCTACTTTTCCCATGTCAACATCCCTAATCACTAGTGCAGTAGACACTCCTTTTTCTTTCTTAAAAGTTGAGACAAAAATTAATTCAACAATTTGTTCTTCACAAAATAAGTCACCTTCTGACATTAAAAAATACTACATTTCTTCAGAAAAAAAAAATTGCACTCAAAAAATACACTGAAAGTAACTTCAGGAGACTCTACTTCATTTTGTAAAGACTGGTTTCTGCATATCCTTGATGCACAAGGATGAGGTGTTTCATCTTTTCCAAGTTTTCTTTTCTGCAGTTAACTTTCCATAGGTTACCCTTATGTCCACTTGAAAATTCATTTTCAATGCCTGCATGTAATTGAAAATCAAAGTTGAGGGATTCTGTTTTTCTAAAAAAAAAAAAACCACAAAAACAAACAAACCAAAAAAAAAAAAAATGACAACTGTAAGAAGTCATGCACCTGGTGCCAGAAGGGAAATCTGCTCAAATCTGCCCAAAACATTTATCATACCAGAATTTAAAAATCATGCCAAAGTTCTTTCTGATAGATATTAACACAGCTGACTAGAGAGGCAACATGAAGGCAAATGAAAGTCAGTAATGGTAAATGCAAAGGGCTGCAGGTGAGGAGCAATTCTCCCAATTACTTCTGCATGTCAAGTTCTACACTGACCACAAGTGCATAGGCAGAAGATGAGGCAGTCGCTGTGCACAGATTAAAGTATCTGCTCAGCTTGTACCAGGTATAGAAGGGAAAAAAAGTAGGGTTTATAAGAAATGAGATAGCAAAATACTGTTTTTAATATTATAGTACTGTTATATAAACCCTTTATACTCATTATATACACCACTGTGAAATATTAGGAGGCATTATCATTTAGCATCTAAGACGGGTTGCTTAAATTAGAAGATCGGGTTCTCTAAGTCAATTCTCTGCTTGAAATGTGTCTTAATAAGGTCCAGGAAGAACAGATGTTTACGAAGAGGACAGGAACACAGAAAGTTATGTAAGACACGATGGAAAACAGAAAACATAACAATCCCTCACATCTTCTTCAAATTGCAGTGAAAGCAAAGAACAAAGCTTTCATGTCAATGACACTGGGACCAAGATGCAAAGCATAGATGAGTCACCACGAACGGACAGAGAAGAGGAAGAACCTCCCCGACTTCCCCCCCAGCCCTGCCCAAAACCAAAGTCACCTGTTGCTTGTTATTGGTTTCTTGTACAAGAGTTATGCGTAGCTTTTCAAATACAAGTACAGGGTAAACGATGGTATTTGTCCGATCCAGTAAATGAATACCGTGTTTCACATGACTGATTCCATCTACTAATAAACAAAAACTTCTTCCCATCTTTAAGACTAACACTTGTATTCGAGCTTATGTTTAACCAACCACATTGTTTAGTCTGTCTCTGTGTCGTGGTCTGCCCAGAAATAATCTACAGAAATGCTATAGTAAAGGTTATTCCCATTGATTGTCTTTAAACCTAGTTGATGAAAAATGCAATATTCTAAGGGGAAAAAAAACCCTCCAGGGAATGCCATTTAAAGAATTTTAGTCAAATGTTGACTGCTGCTCCACGCCCCCAAAAGAAAGTACATACCCAGGATACAGTCACATAACAGAGCCTCTGCCAGTTTGGTCATGTCAGAAAGTTCCTTGGGAAAGACAGAGCATACATGGCCATACCGCCTCCCTTAGTGAGCCAAAAATAAAAATCTGAATAGCTGCAGCTCCAGCACAAGCAGCAATATCAAACCATTTCAAACTGATCTTTTCAGTTCTGGACCTTATGTGGTTGCAGATTGAAATAATTTTTCAGTACTGTATAAATTTGCAGCGAATCTCATGCAATTTTCTTCAAATTCTTCTTCTATCAGAGGTACAAAATCTGAAAAGTATCAATATGTACAACTTACATATTGTGACTGTCTGGCCTGTTCCATCTAGAAAAAACAAGAAAACCTCAAATTTCTCAAATTAAATTTCCACTCCATTGAAGAAAAAGAAATATAATCTCTAAGAAACATAAAATAAATTCATCGTTCTTTGACAACATGTGAACAAATCACTGGGAACAATTTTACTGAAATCTTTCACCTTCCCATGTTTTCTTTTGTTTGTTTTAATGTCTAACAGCTTGTATTAAATTCACCTCTAACTGCTGTCCTTTTCATGATAGCATTAGTCTTCATTTGCACTAGCTTAAATGCAATCAGCAAATATGAAGTCTTTCTAAGCAAACGACATGTATGACAATCACACTTACTAAGCAAAGGGCCAAGTGGCAGATCCTACACTCTGGCGCCATTAAAACAGTGACTCAGATGTGCTGATCCAGTCTAATTCCAGAACATTTTGCTTTCTAAAATTAATGATGTTCAATCCACATTTCAGACTGTCTCAAATGACTAAGAAAGCAAAAAATCATTTTTATTGACTATAAAACTTGCTAAAAGAGGTCAGAAATTGCTTTTTCCTTCTTATTGCTACATAACAGCCTTAAGACATATGTGCAACATTAAAAAAACATTATTATCCATTGGATTTATTAACTAAATCACATTAATCACAATTAAAAGGAATTGAATATATTTCTAGAAATCTTTTAGGATTCCTGCTGCTTTTCATTATGACAACTAGAGTCACAGTTTGAAGAGGGCTCAAAAGATCCTTATTAAAACTTACATACCTTATGTCTGCTAAATAAACTACTTTGTAAGAACCATTAGAGACCAGCTGCAAAGCAATCTCCGTAAAGGGACAAGAAGATGTCTCTGCACTTATTCTTGTTTGACTCAGAATATTTCTTTTAAAACATTGATTTTAAAATCCAATCTTGATTTTAAAATGTAGAAAGCAGAATTCACCAATGCTTTTTATATCATAAGTGATTAACCTCAAAACCGCCAACATACATTTTACTTTGAATCTGAATTGACATTAACTTTATTCTTCTCTCATAAAATGTTCTATGTATGTTTTATCAAAACTAGACTAGCAAATCTCTGTTTTCTTTGTGATTATATTAAAGGGTCTTCACTTCTCTTTGATCTGCTGAGTAAGAGTTTCTAAACCTTTTGAACAGAGTAATGGAAGGCAGACACTCTCTTCTCAGATATTTGCCAGACTCCAAAGTACTGAGAAAAGAAAACACATAGTCCATGAATAATTTAACATTTCTTTTCAAAAGGAGCTAAAGATCACCTTGTAGAAATACATTATTCAATGAAAAATTTCTTATTGCCAGCAACTGGAAATATTGCAAACCTACAGCACGTGCATATATTTGGTTCTCCGAAAACCTGTGAATTTGTAGCAACATGAACAGTTCGAACAAAACAGGCAGCATTCTAGTGAACTCCTGAAAAGCACACCTCTTCGAGCACAGGGCATGCATTTACAGACAACTCGTGTAACAATGATCTAAGAAATCTCTGTGCATTTCGTATCAGATAAAATGGAAACCACTAGATCATTTTGTGTGATTCCAATAAACACAGCAGTTGCTTCTGCCACCTAATTAGGACAAAGAATATTCAAGGGGCAGGTAAGAACTCCAGCATTGATAGAGGGCATTCAGAGGAACTGTGTAGTTTCAGTGTTAGACTGGACCTGACTTCACTGAACACCTTCAGACTGATTTCCCAACCCAGTTCAAGAAAAGGAAACCAGGAGATGCTGGATGTAAAGTTAATGAAGAGTACAGTCACATGCTCTGCTCTAGGTATGTCAGCACCCAGGGTTAGCAGTCTGCCTCTTTAGGACACACAGGCTCCAAGCCTCAGTGTGTACCAGAATTAGCTGTGTAAAGCTGGACAATCGAACCAATGACCCCACAAGGAGCAGGCACGGAATAGCTGGACTATTACATACTCACATCTGAGATTATTCCTGTATTCATTACAGGATGTTTACTTTTAGGTCTAAATAAATGTTACAAAAGGGGTAGGTAAGGAATGTACCTAATCAAGGACAAAGCCTGTAGTCAGGAATAAAGAAACAGGGCCTCCAGTTGCAAAAAAACAGAAAGCAGCATGATTTCCAGCAGCTGCAGAAAAAAGCATTGTCTTCTTCTCAAGGAATTCAAGGGTGCAGAGAAGACAACGGTCTTCTGGTACTGAAACTGCAAAACGGTGAGCAGGAAGGAAACAGTTTTCTTGGGGAAGAAATGAAGAGAATTTCCTCTAGTTGTGAAACGCCTGGCAGCAATGTCTCCTGCACGTGGAACCATGACTAATTCAGAAAGTCTAGGAATATGCAAAGGAGTGAGAGTCATTAAGATTAAATATTAGTTCTTAAAGCAACACAGGATAATGCTAATCTCTAAGAATTGCACTACACTGTGCTTGGAGTATCAAATGGAAAATATTTCAAGTAACTAAATTACATGGATTTTTAACCATTAATTAACATGCTCTAAATGACATTTCTCCAATTAAATTGTTTTTAATGTTTATTTAGCACAACGGTCTCTGCCGAATTTATCATGGTTTTCTCAGTTTTGAGAAAGTTCCTCTTAATGTCATCGTCATTTGAACTCTGCGACAACGTAGCTTTATTCTAGTAGCGATCTGGTTTTTATATTCCGATAGAGCAGAGAAACCAAGCAGAGAGGAGCAGCAATGCACTAATGAAGGCTGAAATCCTGTGTACACTTGCATTCTGCTAGATAACCCACAGCAGCGACCTATGCTTTCCCTATTACTTCACAGTATCTGGAGGCAGCTTGCGCAGGAAGAGCTCACAGACCAGAGGTTACCGTTACTCAGAAATCGGCTGTCTGAAGCCACATTTGTATTGCCTTGAGTCAAAAGTGCAATAATCCCACTGACGTGGATTTTTAGAATTGCAAAATGAATCTAGTAATTGCCTTTTGCATTATTGCCTCATACTGGCTCAGGATATATGAGCAACATTAAACACATTATCAGCTCCTAGCCTTATTAACCAACTAAATTCGACAAAAACAAAAGACTTAGGGCCACCATACCTTTTATTACAAAAGCTAGAATCACAAAAGAGGACTCGAGAGCTTTCTCTTAAATTGATATACTTTGGGTCTGCTGAAGAAAGAATCCCTTCACACGGCGAAAGGGCACAGACCAACCACTGAGCAATTTTTTTGCACAATAGAAGGATAGAATGGATCGTTATAATCTTCCAGTCTGACCTCCTGAATAAATCGAGCTATAAGACTTTTATGTATTCAGCTTCTTTGAATTGGAGCACTCCCTTCAGAAAAGCATCCAGTTCAGATTTTAAAATGTCCAATAAGAGTGAATTTATTACAATCTTTATTAAATCATTCCACTGGCAAATCACTCACACTTTTTAAGATGTGCCTGCTTGGAATCTAAATCACCTAGACTTCAATTTAATTGCATGGATCTCATTATACCTCTGCCAGCCAGACAGGAGAGCTGCTGTTATCAAATCTCTGCTTCACATATGGTCAAGCTGCTCCTTTATCTTCTCCTTAATAAACTTTTCTGGATCCCGCTGCAAAGAAAGACTTCCAAATCTCAGAGTTCCTCTCTTAGACCTCCCCGATTAATAAACTTCCAGACCTGCATGTGATATTCCGGTAACCATTGTACTGTGGGCAATTACAGGTTGAACAATTTCCTATTCCTCTGTTCAGACAGCAAAAAAATCTTGTTTATAATGCTGCACTGGGAGCTTCCTCTCCCTCAGAGCCCTTTTCTGAGTCATTGCTTCCCAAGACAGCCTTCCCTCACAGAAAAACACTTCCCTGTTTTGTTTCCAGCAGCACAATTTTAGCTCTAACCGTATTAAAACACACATTGTTTGGCTATACGCAGGGCAAAACGCAATCATTGTGTGGCTGTGAGGTAGCAACAGGCCCAGCTGTACAGGCACATACACATTACCCTGTATCTGGGCACACACATCGCGCTGTGCTGTGGAGAAGCTTCTCAGGGAAGCCACGCAAGGGTAAAACCATGCCACCAAACTGCCCACCCCACCCCAAACAGCTGCCTCTTCAGTATTCACCATACTTTCAACCTTTGTGTAACCTCTGTTCGTTATTTGCAATGTTTTCTACCTAACCACTCCTGAAATGTTCAAACCAAGGACTACGAAGCTTCTTTTTGGCAGCGACCCCCTACCAAGCACCCAGAGAGCAGCCCGCCAGCTCTCCATCTCCCGCTCTGTGCCTTGCTGATTTCTGCTCTTGCTCCTGCGGGAGGGGTGACTATATTACATCAATTAGTTCTCCCTGGGTCAGACTGAGAGATGTAAATCTGCTGCCCAAGAAAAAGCAAGGAATACACCAAAAATCACTTGAGAAGCATGTCTTCTGTTTGCTGATCCCACTCCAGGTCAGACCTGCAGCTTCATAGCTCCGCACCCAGGAGCCCAGCAGCATGCTGAGGAGGAGCAGGGAGCTCCCGGCGAGAGGGGCAGGGGAGCAGGGGGGAGCAGGGAAGGCAGCAGGCTTTGCCACATTATAGCTGTGGAAAACACTCTTCTCCCAGTCCTTTCCCTAACTCTGTGGTGTAACCCCAGCAGAAAGGAAAGTTCAGAGGGCTGGAAATCTCTCTGGCGAGTATAATGAGTGTATAAATGTAATACATGACAGGAAACAGTATCTTCTACAATCCTTGTATCTTGTACAACTCTTCCTAAGCAGAATTTATTGTCCTGACAATGTTGTACTGATACAAGATGATTTGGAAACAGCTGCAAAGCATTTACTAAAGATAAAGCCAAAACAAATAATTAACCAAAGCATGAGCTCACCAAGCTTTGTCTTCACAATTGCAGTCTCTAAAATGCAGTAGTCAACTGAAATATGTTTCTGCAAATATGGGAAAATTTACGGGGGTTGAGAGGAAGAATTTGACAAGAAATTGAAATTTCTGCAGTGCTTACTGGCTGGCATTTTTATCATTTACTTACCAAATCTCAACTGAACTTACTTATGTCAGAGTTTCAAATGTGTTCCGATTAATGAATTAGCAGAAAGAACAGAGTCCTGATGTGTTAATGAAATAGCTAAGTACCCAGTCTTTCCTTTTAATTAATGGTCGGTATACTTGCTGTTAAAAGTAAAGCAGCACTGCATGTTAATGTATTTATATGTAGTTTTTCCAATTTACATATCTTTAAAAAAGAAGACAAAAAAAGACTGAAAATAGAGAATACAAGATTTATTGTCTTTAAACATAAAGGAGGGATATATAAAATGGGTTTAAGAAGTAATCATAAATCTCTGCAGATTAAAATGCCTGGAACATGAAGAGATTCTCATTCTCCACTACCACTTAAATCAGCTTCTATGTATATTCATTGTGTTGTAGATATCCAAAGCATATTTTTAAGGCCTGACAAACACTGAGACCTAAAACGCTCTTCATAAGCAATGGCAATCATTCTGTGGAACAGAAATTCAACTTTCATAATATATTTAATGTTCTTTAAATTCTTTAAGAGTTGATTCTGAGAGAAAATATTTAAAATATTTTAAGAGATTTAAAATCTCCAGTTTTTCAAGCAATTGCCAGCTTTTACATCTGTAGTCTTGGGAAAAAACAAGAGGGATGAGCATATCTGTGAGCATTTCTTGTGAGGACAGGGAGGGTTGTTCACACCCATAGTAAACAGAACAGCTGTAGCCTTGAAATGATGACATGAAAACGTTCATCAGGACATACATCCTCCAGCAAAGGAGTCTCCAGATGGCAAGGAGGCTGTGCGGTAGCTAAGCAGCACTGTGTTCAACAGCGCTGCTCCCCAGCTCTCCGGCTCTCCCCGTGCGCGTCCCTTGGATGCAGAGCACCGTTGTGGCCCTCCTGCTTTCCCCAGTCCCAGGGGGAATAAAGGAGAACATTCAGAACGAGCATCAGGCGTTCCTCCCAAGTATAGTCTCACAGCCAGCACAAGAGAAGATGAGATCCATTCACTTTAACCCTTCAGAGACATAAACCCCATTTTGCCAGAGAAATGTATTGACTAATGACTATAAACAAAGAGGATCTGAACCTACTCAAGTTAAACTGGGGTTTAGCAGCCACACCAGAATCAAGAGCTTCCTCTAAGAATCACTTGGCTGTTTTCCTTCTGATTTTTTTATTTAGATTTGGATTGTTTTGAGTAGTACATCTGATCTTGTTTTATTTAAACAAGGCCAAGGACAAAGGCACAATACAGCCATCCCAGATGTCGTTAGAAACGTTCGATTCACATGTTCTGTTGAAGGCAGTTGTAGCTACACTTCTGGGATACAGGAACAGGTATACACAAATGTCAGGCACTGAAATAGAAGCATTATTCCCTTTAAACCAGGAGACTTACACCAGCTTACGTAGGAAGATCAAACTGGGGAAGACATTTCTCATAATAGAAGGAGCCACAAAGAAGTTTATGGTTAGGTCAAGAAATGGTACTTCAGTTGTTTGTCTTTTAACTGAAGAGAACTGACCCATTAAAGTGTCTTACCTGGCAACAGAGTAGATCCTTCATCCCCTGAAGCCCTTTATATCACTACCCACATATTTCAGAGATATGCTAAGAGCTCAGACAGAAATTATGAGATGGATGCAGGAATTACCAGATCAGTACTAAGGTGTTATGCAAGAGGCTAGAATTGCCCAACTCTTAAAAATGACTGAAAGTCATTTTATTGCTCTGACTGGCTCCTTGGTAGTATTTCTGTTAAGTTGGCACATTTAACAAACCAAATTGGAAAAATGGACTTTTTTTACTTTTCTTTTTTTCTTTACCTTTTGGCAAGCTCTCTGCTCTAATAAAAACCACACCTTTTTACAAACATTTCTCTCTCAGAGCCTAATACAGATTAGTCTGTATGGCACTTGTTCAGTTTATCCAGTCCTGCTATTAAATTTGTATTTGGTTCACTTTCACACATTTGGCAGATTGTCCTTTCTCCAGACCATATTTTTCTAATCGTCCTTTGTGCTTTCGATGCTTCATATCTTTCTAATCTCTCTCCTATTTTCCTTTCCCTTTGTCAAAGGCTTGGGTCCCAGCCTTGGGCTGCAGCATGTTCCCAAAGCTGTTTCTCGGAAGATATCCTGATATACTTCTGGGCTTTTGCCCACATAGTCTGCTCACATGGCTTTATAACAAGAGCTGGGTACGAAACTGAGTCCTAAAAAAGAGAAAGAAAATAAAATTTTAACAGTATTTCTACTCTAAATTGAAACAACCCCAAGATGTGATTAGGGAGACAATCACATATTCTACCAACTTGCTGGAGGGTATTTGCCAGGGATATGACCAACCCGCCTCCAGACCCTCTTTCCCACAATTCTGATTAGAGAACTGAACCTCATTTTTCCACTTTGGTTTGGTGCACATCTTAAGCCACTAGGCCTTCTAGTTAGATTGAGCTATTCTGTTTTTTACAAGTAATAAAATATTTCTTTCATCACCTTGACTGTGCACCTTGTAATGAAGTGGTTGGGTGTTCTCTTGCTGAAGGAGCACATAACACCTTGTGTATACCGAATATCTTCAGCTATAAAACTGATTTAAATATTTTTAGAAAAAGTTTTGGTTTTGACAAATCAGATTTTTCAACTTAAAAAAAAAGTCTATCAGACCAGATCTATCAAAAGAGTAAATCTAGCTCATCCATAACCATCTCATCCATTACAATTTCAGATAGGCTGTACTGCAGCTCTTAAGCATGTTTCAGATATCTTTCTGAATAGGCATTGCCACTTAAGAATATGGGGAATTTCACTTACAGCACATAGCAGTTATCTGCATGCATTTTAAATAACCTGATGCCTTCACATTTATAACCCATTTATAATTTATTTTCCTATTTCTAGCAATATATTAATAATTGACAGTAAAAATATGCATTTTACCTGCATACAGTAGAAGTGGCTTTGCCTTTGTTTCACCCTGATTTTCTCTGTGAGATTGTTAGTAGGCCAATTACTCCATCACTGCCTCAGCTGCATGATGTGTAAAATGATGCTAGTGTATAGCAAGATTTACTATAAAAAAGGACTTTAAGATTTAACAAAGAAAATATTTTAGAGGGCAAATTGTATGGGGTATGAATTTACATGACCCAGTGAAAATAACACATCTGTATACAGCATTTAAAATATTTCATTGATACTGCACTCATACGATGGTAAGAGAGGTGGATGAGAAGGCATTCCCCACCACACAAAAAAAAAGCTTATCTGAGCTGGAGTTGAAAAATCCTGTTGCTCTGCTGCCAGGAGGCACTGCCAGAGAGCAGACTGCACCAGACAAGACCGACACGAAGACAACAGGGAGTACCTCAGCCTTCCCACATCCTCCATCAGTAGGCACTCCCTGCAGCCCTGCCCTCCCTCGGGGCCAAGCGCAAGGTGTGCAAGCCAGTCACTCCAGCAGTGCAAGGTACCATCTCCAGAGCTCTCCACCATCACCGCATCACTGAGCGGATGGGTCCCAAAGCGGTGCCCCGGGGGGCCCAGCACGCCTCTCCACACCAACCGCTGCGTTGGCTGCCGAGTCCCCGTCTGCACGCCCTGTGCACAGCTCTCCGATGCTGGTGGTCAGGGAGCAGGACACCAGTTTCCTCTCTACTGGTCCTACACCCTGATCGCCTTCCCAGCTGGGTTCGCTTCCCAGGTGCAACAGACTCAGTACAGGAATGGGGATTTGGCTGCGCGCTCCTTTGTCCAGGGCCATGCTCCAAGCAGCAAACCGAGGCAGAAGCCCCACACGGATGCAGGAGACCAGCATTCACCCTGGGTTTGCCACATTAACGTTTTCACTCAAAAAGATCAGAGAGAATCAAATACACTAACTGTTTACATCAAAAGCTGGCCCTCCTTGGCACTCCTCCTCGCAAGAGAGGCTGCTTGAATCGACCAAAGCACAGGAGTCGCTGGAAAACTTCCACGTGCTGCTGTACGGATGGACACCCCACCGGCACGACAGCACCTTTCCCCTTTCCTCGGGTGCTCTGGGCGAGGTCTCACAATGCTATCTCGTGCTTTTCAGGCCACACGAGAGCTGAAACCACGTCATTGGGGAGTTTCCTGGTGAAAAAAGAAAAGAGTACTCCAAAAGATCTCTAATGTACAGATCAACCTAATATGAAAGACCTGAGAATTTTTTTTTTCCTCAAAAAAATCAGAAGTTACGGGCTTTTCAGTTTCATCAGCCATATTTAAAATAGGTTCAGGCAAAGAGATAAAAAAAGTTTTACTCTTCTGAGAATGAACTCTAAAAGAAATAAGTAAATCCACAGAGAAACTAGCAGCAGGACCGTTCTCTAGGAGAGGCAAGTAAGTGCAAACCAGGACACTGTGGAAGACACTGATGCCTCTTGCACTGAGACCAAAGCTCAGAGGAAACGTTCATACAGTGGCATATCTCATTTTAGCAATTTTTCTACTTTGTCATACAGGCTTATTCAAAAAAGACAGGCCTACATTTTTTATTTTTTATTTGCTTTTAGTATTGTTGTTTTACTCCTTTGCTCTGCCTGTAAACAAGGTAGACATTCCATTGTGGAAAAAAAGCACATTAAAAAAAAGAGAAAAAAAAAAAAAGAGGTGAGATACCAGACCGAGGTTAAATTAAATGAGGCCCAGCAACGTCAGTGGCTATATTGGCCAAGTGATAACTGCAGATCAGCTCTAATGAGCTGAGATCTTTTCCTGCAGGGCATGAGTTGCTCTGTGAGTCAAAGGAATATTTTTAAGTGACAAATAAAATGCCACAGAAGAATGAATTGTTGCATTGTTAGCTACTGATTACTCATATGCATCACAATATGTGGCCGAGTGATGTCATCCCTCAAACTCCCATCCCATACGAACATAACGAGGAGGTAATTACAAGAAGCTGGCTGGAAGCAATCTGAGGGAAGAAGCACGAAGCAGAAACTGCTGAAAAGGTGGTTTGAATCTTGACAGAGAAGGAAGTGTCACTCCACATTTTCCAGGACAAATTATCTTACCTGCATTTCCATGAACTCTGACAAAGCAGAGCTCATTTCTTTGTTCCCACAGGTTTGCAAAAAAATAAAATGCTTTTTTTCTTGTAAAGCATACTGACTAAGAGCTGATCATACAGAACTGAGGGAAAACAGAGGCTGGGGGGAAAACCACTCAGGGCGCAGGCAGATGTGAGTCGTGCAGCTTGCTCTGTCCAACATGTTCTGCGAGACACGGGCAAAACGTTGAATATCCTCCTTCCATGAGGCATTTGGAAAAAATCTACCATTAATCTCTAGTTTTCAGTTCCCTAGTTATTTGGCATTATGCTTTTGTCTATACATAGGTAGTCTTGGCTTAGATTCTATGCTTTTCAGGACAGATGGTTGAGAGCAGATTTATGTACTTCCTCAGATGGTGGAAACCTGATATGAAAATCCAGGTTTACCACGCTACAAACAATAAAGCAGAACTCTTTTGCCAGATAAAGTAAATACACTCCTGTTCTATAAATTGAAGTGTTTAAATAGAAGGGGTTTTTCTCTGCTTACTTAACCCTGTCATCAATCCTCACCCCCTTATAAATAATTCATGGTGATGGGCTGTATAAGTGAAACTTCTCAAATTCATAAAATCTGCATTGTCTGTCCACTTAAAGGTATCGTAGGATCCGTTTTCTATCTGTGCAGTGACCGGCATAAATAATTTCAGTTTGGTTTTTAATGCTTTTGAGCCAGTTGCCATGGATTCTAAAGTACTTTCTGTGATGATTTTTGAGGGTAATGTTTTGAGAACTATTTATGACAGATGAGGATCTCTTGCAACAATTCAGCACTCTAGCACTCCAGTCTAGCTTAATTTTTTGTCAATTTTTTCTACACGATGAGACTTAAGAAGATAACAATTTCAGAAGATGCATAAAAAACCAGCATGAAATCCTGATTAATTATAATAAACAAATTCCTGTTACCCACCTCTGCTTCTATATAAACTAGCAAACACTGATTTGGTAAATGGGAAAGCCCAGGGATCTTGGATGTGAGATAATGGGAGATGGAGTGGCACTGCGAAGAAAGAAGATTGCAATCCTGCTATCAAGTTCACTATCCAAATGTTTCAAGGTTATTCATTATTTTATTCATTCATTTATTCAAGTGTTCTCAGTAATAGAAGATTCAATTCTTTTTGCAGAAAAACAATACAACAGGAGTTCAGTGCTCAGAGTAAAATGACCGAGTTACACACATAACACTACCTGTCTCCTACTAATCCTAGCTGGCTTTTTTGCTATTAAGCCTTATTTACTCTGGATGTGGGAAGGAAGATTTAATAAAACACTTCCCAATCTCCTACTTGCCTTAGAGCTGAAGCAGATAATAGAGCAGGATGGTAATTATTATCTTTTTAATCCGCCAACTTCAGTGCTCCAATATCAAGATTACTTTTGCCATTGCATTTGTTATGGTGGAAATATTAATAGATACTAGCCAGTCTATCATTCACATACAAGGAATAACATCTGTAAAAATAGTGTGATCAGACCATTCATTCAGACTCATTGGTAGGACAGTGAGGCCCCAAATACAAGACATGGCTGGAAAGAATAGAAAAATGAACTCTAGTGCAAAGCCCGACAAAAGCTAAGCTGGGTGGACAAAGCTACTCCCTCATTGTTCAGTGTTGTTTGGCAAGCTTGAGGCACAAGGGAGAAGAATGAAAGCTGTAAGCAAAGGAAACTGTCAAAGGCATGATTCTGACATGAAGCAAAGACGAAGAAAATAAAGCATGTTGGAGAAAGCAGTTTGGAAACAATGAGCAAAGTTACTACCCCCTGTCCTCAAACCATCAAAATAAACCCAGAATTTATACATTTCGGTCATGCCATCAACATTTCTTTTTAAAACTAGGCAGCAAAGCTGTAACTATGCACTCAGGCCCTTCTGTGAACATTAACTGCCTACTTACTAAAACCAGCACTGACTACAGGCTTGTTGATCAAGCTTATAAAGCCATATTTTTATGCAATGAAAATTGTCATCATTAAGAAATATTGCAAAGTGGTCAGGCTGATTATCACCCATTCCACCTGCAAGTAATAAAGCAGCATGCGTGCAACTCCATTCTCACTTTTCCAAATGCCATATAAATAAGACATAATAATGATTTGCAACAATTCTTGAAAAACATTCTCTTCTCTATAAATACTATTGAGACAGGCTGTTTTCTTGCATATGTATTAATGCATTTAATTGAAAACCCAAGGCAGCTGTTACACTGCTATTCATTTTATTATAGCCATAAAAATAATGGATGTTCAACCTAGAGCTGAATATAGATTACAGCCAAAGCTATTTACTAATTCCTTTTCCGCTGATCATTCAAGACACTAACTACAAATTTGAAAGACCAGAAATACAGGGGAAGAGCATACTGTAGTGAGTTTAGCAGGGTACAAATCTCAGACATTTTTGTATTTACTAGGGACTAGAAATATAGACAATGGAGAAAACAGCATCCCAGGCAACAGTCTGCAGCATAACCAACAGACACTATGTCTCTGCAGCATTTCTGCATTCAATCATAGCTAGAAGCTAAGCAGAATTTAGCTCTTCTCCCTCATATGTCCTGGGCAAGTCAGTGCGTACACCTGATGATTGCTGAAGACCAGAACTTCTCTCCGCTGTTGCTGGGGATAGGATGGAACCTTGGCAGACTCCTTCTCCGCACTCAAAAGTTGTAGTGCTGGCTTTAAGCATGGGTCTAGGACAGCAAAATGACTGTACAGCACCAAATCCATACAAAAATCAGGATCCAGCTGTTAACACCTAAATGTCAATAGGACCAGTAGCTATGGGTGGAAGTAATTCATCCCAAGCCCCAGCAGGAGTAGCAAGCTCAACACTCCAGAGACATCTCCTTCCCTTCCCTGACACTGCTCCCCCTTCTTTTGGCACACAGTAGCAAAATCTTGGCTTAGCCATCTCCCTCCATGCCTTTGGAACAGCAAAATCCAAAATCACCTACCCTGCTGAGAGACCTCAAGCGACTTCAGCATTGCACTTCAGCCAAAAAGGCAAGTTCCTTCACTCCAGTCTTAAAGACTCTGTAATTGTACCTGCCTTTTCCCAATCTGTCCACATTTAAATGAGCCTGGGAAAGGCTGAAACACCTTGTAATGCAACATAGCCAAAACAATTCTTGGAACCAAAAGAACCTACTGGACAATCACATCTTGTTTGCTGGTACTCCAGCAACTATATCATATAACCTCTCTTCATAAAGGCTGAAGTTCTGCCCTAAAACCAGCCTGGTTTTTGGCCCCATACTCTTCCACTGCGCTGTTCCACCCTTGGTTAGAAACCCTCCTTAGTGCTTCCAGACTGAAGGCAGTTCATGGTCACATAATACACACCTGTATTTTTGGCAATGCAGTTGGTTAGTCTGAAGAACTCCGGTCTTCAAGATTTTTGCCATCTTAACACACTTTTTTGTTGTTTTTACTGTGCCAAAGTTTGCAGGTTCTTCAGTTTGTTCTTTAAAGATTCTTATGGTCACCTTCTTAGGCCTTTTTTCTAAATCTGTCCAATGTTTAAACAAACAAGGGAAGCCTGCACTGAGCACATTGTGGTGGATAAAAATCTCACCATTGCCTTGGATAACATTACCTCCCAGCTTCTCCTGGATTTCCTCCCTGTCATGCACACCACAGTCATTTTTTCCCCAGATGCAGCTTCTAGTGGCTTGCAGTCATTCTACGAATGACTAGTGCATCAAGGTATTTTTCATCTACCATCTCAAGTGAAGAGCTTCCCTAAGTTATTAGTCCCTGAAGTTATAACCTTTCATTTTAAACTATTAAAATTCTATTAGTCAAGTTTTAAAGGCCACCATCTTGGATAATATTCCACCATTCTTTTTAGTCATGTCGTCTTTCCCAGTCTGTGTCATCAGCAATCTCATTAACCTAAGCCTATTCTTTACGCCAAGGTCTTTGTTTTTATTCCCCTTTAAAAAAAAAAAATCAGTCCCAAGATCAATTCTTGAGAGAGTCTTCTGGTAAACTCTCTAGCTCAATAGTTTGATGATTAGTACAACTCAAGAGAAGAGCTGTTTCCCTCTCAGGCAATGTTTTAGTTACCTTGTACCTTATGGACCAAACCACCAATCTGAGCTGAGCTTCATGAATCTTTCCTTAGTGGCAATTTACTCCAGCCAAGACCCTTGCCAGGAAAGTTGCACATTCAACACATAGTACACAGTTCACTATATTTAAACAGATAAATAATGTTAAAGTTATATTCACTTATCTGTGATACCAAAAGATAAATATTACCTTATTCTTTACCAAATGAGAAAGCACTTGTACTAGTATCATGTTTATCTAGAGCTTCACCTCAATTCACAGTGCTTCTGGACCTGGAAGAAGGCCATACTTGTAACTTTGTAATACTTGTCGAGACCATAGTTGGTCACTTCTTTCCTGTTCCATTCAATTTATAGATAATGAAAACACAACCATGGAACAACATGCTATTTTGTTTTGTTAACAGAGGAAGGACAAGGTCAACCTCTACTTTTGTAGTCCAACAATTAGACTTTGTTCACTACCAAGTTTTTCATGCTAATGACAAACATTCATTGGGCATTTCAGGGATTCCTACGAACTGAGCTGAAATTTATCTCATTCTGTTGATCAGTTTCTGTACCTGATAATTAAAAATTTAGCTTACCTAAAGACACTTCAAAAAAGGCTTACCGGTTTCAAAACTTAAGCTCAGACATTAAAATCATCTGTAAAAATACTCACTGGAAACAAAAGCAACATTGTGAAAATAACGATGTTTGGAAAGGATGTGAGAAGGGTTTTAACAGAGATTTCAATATGAGGAAAGCCTTGAGACTATGACTTGCTATGGATTTACCATGGTTTTTTTCCTCCCGTTTCAAGCCACAGGGAGTTTATACATATGAAGTACAAGTTGGTGCTTTTACTGGAACAGTTATCTAGTGAAAGGATTAGACAAATCGTTGTTAGATCATCTGTGTTACAAGCACAACTTGTAACCGTAAGTCTGTCATTAACAGCTTTTTCCACTAAACTAAAAATTTTCCTCCCTCACTGTTCACCATCCTGTAAACTTATTTCCTTATTAAAAAGATAAAGATTTGGGAATACTTAATAAAACAATCTTTTTAACAAGCAGAAACTTGCATTCTTAGATATTGTCAAGTATTGTGGTGCAATACGCTTCTGCAATTAGAGCTCATCTGAAATTCAAATACCTTATTTCTTTTACGTAGTTAATTAATGCAGTTCATGTTGCAAAAAGAAACATTAATAATATTTAACTATTCATCTCAAAAGAAGACAGGAAAAAACAAGTCAATATAAAGCAAATTTAGTAATCAAAATTTTTTATATTATAACGAATCTTGTTTTCATTCTCTCTACCTCTGTGAGAAGTTCAGATGTGCAGCAGCTAGAGAAAAGCTTTGGGGACTGCTGTTTGTAACCTTTAGGTTCAGACAAACCTGTCTCCCTCCAAACAGAAAAAATTACAGTTAATTTCCAAGATAAAACACCCAGGCTTACAAAACTCATTAGGCATTAATTTCTATGCTACATTCATGAGCTCACATTCCTAGTAAACATTAAGAGGGCAGGATAGTGGGTGCACCTTGGCAAGCAGTCCAGGAACGACAGAAGCAGGTCTGCTAACCAAAACCCTCTGAGCCAAGTGCCCAAAGTCCACACTAATCCTGTGTCAGGGACTTACTCCGAACTAGCTCATCTGACCCATAGACTAAATCCCCCTTAGCAGCCGGAAAGGTTAGAAACTACAATATCCAGCCAGTGCTCTCCCATCTTTACTCACTCATGTACAGCCCTGCCAGCCTGGTATGTCAGGAAACTGCAGAGAAGGAAGATAGGACCAGTTCCCCACGTGTACCAGCAAATGACTATCCTCATAACTGCTATGACAAAACACTTCATCCTATGCGCAGAAACCCACTTTCCTTTTCTGATCCCCTATGCTGTCCGCCCTGCTGTGAGATCCTGTGCTTTGCACATAGTTTTATGTATCAATTTCCAATGACCACACTCAGCAAACACGACTGGGATAGCAAGATCAAAGGAAGCGAGACCAAGATTTGGGAAGAAAGGTTTGGACTTCTTCCCATGGTCAGTCATGTTCTTCATCTGAGCTCTTGGAAAACTGCTACCTTATGCCACAAGTTCAGGTTACTTGTTGACCTTCCGAATAGCAGTTACTCTTTTTTCTACAGTGATGATTCCCTAATATTTTACAAAGCATTCTTACTACATGGCGATTGTTTTGGCATGATTTTCAGACAAAAGATTTTACCACCAGCTATCATCTTCGCTGCTACTCTTCAGCATCCTACACACAGGTTACTGCAGCAGCAGAACTGCAGCAAGGACTCTAAAAAGTGGAACTGCCAGATACCCTTTCATTTCAAAGAGCAGCAGACATTTATTTCTCCCTGATTTTTCTTCTTTCAGATACTTTACAGTAAAATTAAGTTTATGACAACTTGAAAATCTGCATTAGTTCTCAGGGCACTGGGAGAACCCCACAGACTAACGAGTCAGCTACAAAATCAATAGCTATGTTTTCCTGAAAGAGCTCTGACATAGCAATAGAGATTTAGGTAAGGACTGCTGATATTTAAACAAAACTGAAAAAGCTGTTCACAACCTCTCTGTTTACAAGCAACAAGAGCTGAGAGATAGGGCAGCCTAAACACACCAGGCAGTTGCTTCTGTTCAATCTACGGACCTCATGTTGTTCTACTTAAAGCCAGTGCACGTTAAAAAAAAGATACATTTTCTTTCTATTTATGCATTTTTCTCCTTTTTAGTTGTCATTTCTTGAATCTTAGACAACGCATATATCTTGCCTGAGGACAAAGCCTGTGCTGCGGGCTGCATAGTTTTTAATCAAAGGCTGTTACTATTTACAAATATCTTCAAGAAATGCTGAGGAATTTCCCTATCTTTCACTTCCAAGCCTGTAAATTTGTTCATATTTTCATAAACTAAATCACAGATCTTTCAAAGTATAACAACATCTAAGGGAAAAATGCCTTACAGACATTAAGGAGTCAGAATACTGGAAAAGAAAACAATGCTGAATATAAATTTCAGATTAAGCTCTTATTGCTAGAGTTGAGTTCTGAAGTTCATGGCAAACATGCATTTGATTTCAAAAGGGCAAACAGTCAATGCCCTGACTTGTAATTGTTCTGAAATATCTCCGGGCAGAAAGAAAACTAAGAGTAATATATCATTTTACTATAATATTCAGACTTTGGAATAGAAATTCTCAGAGCTGTTTCCATGAAAAATTATATGCAATTTGAAAAGTAGCAGAAGTTCACATTAAAAAGCAGAAAAAAAATCTACAATGTGCTTTTTTGTCATCACAGACAGCACTTTAAAAGCTTTATACCCTGCTTTACATCTTGCCTGATAGCTTTTTCTTAACAAAATATTATCAATGAGCTTAACTTTAAGATTTCACTCTCAAATACAAAGAACAAGACTTTCAAAGCCTTGTATTACATTTATCTCAATAAAAAGGAAATAGACAAATTGTGAAGAAAATGACATACAGAAATAAGAATATATGCATTATTCAAATCAAGATGAAAATCCGCACAGCAGACAAGATTTTCTGAAATATACTGATTATATTAATAGCTATCTAAATAATAACTGTATTATGACTAGGGTTGCATAAAACTAAATTTAACTGAAGCAACATCTGGCCTACTAAAGGTTTCTCAAAAGATATATCTGTAATTTGCAAAATTAGTTCCTTTGAAAGTGTGAAATATTGATCACTCATCATATTTTTAAGATTACGAGCTCAGAGCTTTATGAACACCAGATTTCATTAAATCCCCTTATTGCACCTAAAGACTTTTGCTTAGAGAGAAAAACAGTGGTGTATTTTCTGTCACCTTGATTATAGCAGTAAGCCTGGAAGTAAAGGCACAAACAATTGCATAGATCTGCCAGCTCCCTGCAAACTGTGCATCAAATTATAAGAACCAAATCGTAAGAATAAGGCATCAGTTTCAAAATAGCATTCAGGCTGAGTTACTATCTTGTCTCATCCACCCCTGATTTTGAGAGGAGTATTCACCAGCATCAACCATCACCTGCAACACACACTAACAAGATGTTTATAGTCCTACTCTGACCAGCACTTCTTACTTCTTGACTGGAACTAGTACTTATGTGAATTTGGGAGATTTTTTTAGTGACATTCCATGCCATTTTCACCCTACAACACATGCAAAACCTTTATTGTCATTATTGACCAGGTTTTAAAGGGATCTGCAGGCTGTATTTCATTAGCAAAACAATATTAAATTACTACACAAATCATTACAAAGAGCAAGAAGTATTTACGTACTTTTTAAGGTAGTGTGATTTTTCATGTGACAACTCATGCATACCTAGAAAATGTAAATAATTACTAAATTGCATAGTGGTACCATTATGTCTTATATGGTGAAAGTAGCATCTGCATAAATGACAACTCAGAAAAATTATTAAGATATATCGACATACTTTATTGCAGTAAATGCTAGTAAAATTGCAATCACTATTTAAAACTTTGTTCTGAAATAAACTCCACAAAGATAGGCCACTATGACAAGCAACAGCTCTGTGCAGAATTACACCTTTAGTGATTGTTTTCATCTTGCTATTTTATCAGTGTAATGAGACAAATTATCCTCTGAGGATAACTTGACTGCACATTAATTTCTCAGAATAAAAAGAACAGCGAAAACACATGAGGGGTTATCTGCTACAGGTAACATTTTGTGTATTATTTTATAACATGACTCTTCAATAGTATGGGGTTTTTTTGCAGTTTAAGAAGGAATTCCTAACTTCAACTGATTTTATAATCAGGGGCATGTTGGTTACTAACATTAGTGTACATAAAAATTTCCACAAAATCTGAATCTGAGTTTTATATAAAAAAAATTAAAACTGACAGAGAATTCTTGACATTTCATTTTTCCTTCTCACCTAAGAGAAGTTTAAAGAATAAATGATATGGCCCACAATACTTTAACTCTTCATTACCAAGAGTGCATTAGTTAAAGTAGCCTTGTGCAAGACAGTGTATTCAGCCCACAGCGGAAGACTGTGGGCTCAGACTTGCAATTATTAAATACAGAGAAACACTACCCACCTTGTGTTCTGTCCTAAAATTACACTTCTTTCTCAAACTAATACAACCTCATGGCCCCAGCTGAGCAATGGGATGTATAAAATTTAACTATCTCCTTACAAAGTTTCTTTAATTTTATTTTCAAGTTTTACCAAAACTCAATTTTTCTTGTAAAATTGTATCTTTTTACTTCTTATAACTTGAGAACAGTCTAAATTTTTATATCTATGTGTATTTCTACATATAGAAATCGATAATGATTACACCTGTTTGAAGATACATATCCATTTCATCCCACACGAGTGATAAGAGGCACTGGTACAATCAAGAGAAATTTTGATACCTTTGAACTTGTTAAATACAATAAAAAAGTATGACCTCCATACCGCTCTGTACTACTCGTTTCATACAGAGGAATATTTATAGTACGTGAAAGCTCATCCTTAAATCACAAAATATTCACAACAGCATTTATAAAATTGGAGATTACCCCCACTGAAAGATCAATGAACAGTATTTATAAGACTTCATGTAATGTTTCATAACTCAAAAAAATATTCACTTATTGAAACACATGCAAAAGACTGAAGTAGAGTTTCAGACCCTTCCTGAATAACACAGTGAAGAGAATGAGGACCTGTTCTCTCAATGACACTTCAAAGTGTCATGGTTTTAGACGAAAAACACCATTGACATAGAACGTATAAAATTATTGGCATAGTCTTTATTTTAAAGAGATCTCTGCAAGACAGTGAAAGACATTTTCCTCAGAAGAAGAGTAACTAGGTAGTGATTTAGAAAAACCTTTTGTAATACCTATTATTTTATATGCTTATGCAAATATAAAACCACTAAAAAAACTGTAACACCTTTCCAGGTCAGGCTCCACAATCTTGCTCAATTTCATTTCTGAGGACACTCAAGACAATATTACCTGGCTATAATAATCACTTGAAAGGAGCTTTTTCTATACACATGAGCAAATATCTGTCTTGATTAAAACCAATCACAGTAAAAACTGATAAAGAATCTAGTTATGAGCAAACCCAAAGCTTACTGCATGGCTCTTCATTAAATACAGAGTGAACAGAAGGATGAATGCAGGCATAGCAGATGTGTTAAACGAGACAGCTCATTTTTAACAATCTGAGATTTATTAGTAAAATATTCTCAGTTAAAATAAATGCTTATGTACAGTAAGATCGGAAATCCTAACATCTAAAACTAGTTTAATGTATTCTTCAGGTTTTAGGCACGCATTTTCATCCAAACTGCAACTGTTGGTGACTTTACAATAATATCTTCTAGGTCTGAATACCTTCAATGTCTCTCCTATGTTGCCATGTTGAAAAAAAACCACACAGGAGGGGAACTCCATAAGATCTCAGCAAATCATTTAGCATACGCAAAGATCAATTCAGCACTTAGTCATAAACCATAGTCTCCAGTGCCAGATCACAGATATTATTCAAATACATGAGTAGTAATCAAAATTAACATTTGTTTCTTCCTATGCCGTTCCTATTGCAATAATATGGCAACTGAATAAAGCAGCAGTTTCCTGGTTTAAGCAATTCTACTATACTTACCTCAGTAATACCCAAATATGTGTTATGTATTATGTATTATGACTGAAATGAAAGCAAGTCTTTTCCATTCAAAGATTTTAGTTCTCATGTTTTACAGGAATGTGTCTTTTTTCCTGAACTCAGGTTCTTCAGAAACAGGGTAGCTTCTTCCCAGCTCTGTCTACAGAAAAGACTACGTCCAGGTCAAGCAGCTCTTCGTGTATGTGAACATGTAAGGACAACAGCAGACTAGGGAACTAGAGTCTGGCCAGGTAGGTTTCTAAACAAGAGATTCAGAATATTGATATCAAAGTGTATGTACAATAAAAAATACCTGATTTCCATGAAATGTTTCTATAAATACGTCTCCTTGACACACTACTCACAGTGATTTCTACATGTAAATTAAATGTTTTAAACATCCAGTTGTCAGAACCTTCATATTTCTACAAGAAACCCTCCTTTGCAAAAAATAGTCTCAGATAAGAATAGTTACACACCGCACCCTGGATTCTTATCAATAAAAGTATTAAAATTCTGATGTACGTATTTGAAAATAATTTGTAGTTTCAAATAGGGATTTATGAACCGTACAGTTCTCATTCCAGTCGTCCTTGCTTAGCATCACCTATTGCTCCCCATACATCAAAGACAAACTCATCTGGAAATGCAAAGTCTCCGAGAGTTTCATCCAATGCCACTGCAAACTCATCTGGGTTTTTCTTGTCTCTTCCAGCTTCCACCATTGTTGCAGCTAAAAAGCAACAGAACAAAATAATGTAATTATCATGAAAGTGACAGCTAACATATATGGCCAAGATAGTTTCTGAATGTCTATTTTCAAAGCCAGGTAAGGTCAGGGAGATATAAAGCTTACCTACTGAATGTCAGACTCAATAGGAATTATGTACTTAAAACTCCCCACACTAGCTACACACTACTGTGATAAACATGAGAGCTTCCTTGGAGTGCTCGTTATTTATTCTTCTGTTTATTTGGCAGAGGTTCAATTTTTAATTCAACGAACCCTCATATTAATCTTACTAAAATATATTCTGTATTCTTTACTGAAGGCACATGAAGCATGGGTTGAAAAACAAGGTTAAGCACAACTCTTCTGCGATAACAAGACCCATGCCAGCTCATCACCAACTTCAGTGAGTTTGATATGAACTTGCTGAGCTCAAGCAGACAATCAAAAGGCAAACCTGAAAGTTTTTCTCCTCTAAACAATGAAGAAATGATCTCAGCAAGTTAGAGTTTCAAGTGGCCAAGTTTTTCACAGAGCGCCAAAAGGCACAGGGTTTGAACATGGAAAACAACATACAGCCTGCATAACAGATACATGCAGCCAAGCTAGTATGGGTTTGCTAGTAACAACCCATTTTTTATGAGTTTAAATGTTGAGCAGGATCTGCATTTAGAAAGGAGTAATTACAAATGGGCCTAGAGAAAATACTTGAATACCCTAGTTTAGGAAGGAAGAATTCAAATACTAGTCTCAACTAATACGTTATGTAAAATACTGAGAAAATTACAATCTGGTTTGTTAGGTACTGGACACAGTATGGTTGCAACTGCCTGAAAGAAGTCATGCTCTCAAGAAACTACCATACGACCTCAAGTAGGTTTGCTTAATTTTTCAGCTCAATTTTATTTAATTTTAATTAAATTTAGCTTAATTTTTTAACACAAAAAACCACTTCCGGGTAGTATAAGTGACTGAGGCGTCCATTGTGAGCCACATTATTCTTCTTCTTGGATCTACATGTATTTCCATACCATCCAAACTAAAGAGTAACTAATTTCAGTGCATGAGTTTGCTTCAGTTATTATTGCCTCCAGCTCTGAAAAGCAAATCTGTAATTTATAGCACACCTCAAGGTTGGGAAAGTTTGTGCCTACGCTATTAGGAAGTGAAAAAGATCAAAGTAATTTCTGGAAGTCTCAGCCAGGTGGTTCAAATTGTGCAAAAGCAAGGGAAGCTACTGAAGGTGAAGGGTTCTGGAGCAGAGGGTCGCGCCGAGGGACCCTTTCTCCGGTGGCAAAACCGCAGCGGCGAGGCGGCAAAAAGCGCCGAGAGAGAGAGAGAGGAGACCCCAGCC
>Ga0065711_1027543_pt1 | contig 48268 bp, 33 predicted proteins | sample Hoacrofraction12_FD_59098 | JGI IMG/M metagenome (GOLD analysis project Ga0065711, IMG submission 59098) | Hoatzin crop microbial communities from Cojedes, Venezuela - Epithelial fraction 12 v2 (version 2) | ecosystem: Host-associated > Birds > Digestive system > Esophagus > Crop | place... | reverse complement strand
CCCCCATCTAACTGTGGTATTGTCAAGGTTAATGAAATTTTTAATCAACAAAACTAGAGAAAAATAGTAGTTGCTTTTGAATAAGCATCTTGATGTAGGTTAATCATTCTGGTAGGAACAGCACCCTCAACTCTTTCAATTTATTTAGTACAAAGGAAGGGAACATAGTTTTTTGATAGGAGCTGCTTCTTGATTTTTATTTTCTTTTTTAATCCCAGGGGTCATCAGAGGGTCATCAGATGATTACCACCCTCTTTTCCATGACAGGATCTCTGGGTGAGAGGGGTTATACGGGTCAATATTTAAAATTCCTCATAGAATTGCAAGATAACCCAGGTTGGAAGGGACCTATGGATGTTATCTAGTCTACTCTCCACTCAGAGGAGGGCGAGCTAACATCATGTTCCAGAGAAAGGTATTGCTTTTCCTCTCTTGTGCTACAAGCTACCTTTTCCTTAAAGACTACATTATTCACGTAAACAAAATGAACCAGTTAAAAATGTTTTTATCAGCTAGTACTTGTGTGTTTGTATGTTTAAATTATGCAATATCATCACTTTGCTTTTTGAGTACTGGTGACATACAGAAGACAAGATTTGTTTTCAAGATGTGACAAGAGACCTCTCCCTGAACAAAATCTTCACGTTTTGGTGCGTTCTGTAAATGTTCGTCATTGCCATAGCCACAATGGCAGACTTTGGTAGTAGTCACGTGGTAGTCTAACACAAGCTTTAAAAAAAAAAGTCTTGCAATAGTCTCGGTGATCACCTTGGCAATTTTATTGTGTGGTTTCATGCATACTTAGGTCATCTTTTTCTTTCTCCCTTTAGTCACAAGACTTAAAACCTGTGACAAAGAAAGGTTCATCTTAAGTATTATTTTCTACCCAGTACACAAGACCTCAAGAAAATGCCTCTGTCATGGGACTGAAAGGAATCTGGTCTCACAAGAACTGTAGTGACAGTTTTCACAAATACATATATTTAACACAATATGCCATAGAACTATGAAAAAGGATTATTATGGATCCCTTGCATCCATTCAAGGGAACAGAGGCATAAGGGTAAAGATTCAAATTCCAAAGTTCCTGAAAACATACCGGGAATGATTTTTATCAACTTCAGTAAACTATGAAACAGGTCTTAACTAACTTATTTGCTCTGGTTCAAAAGGGGGAAGTCTGAGGTTGTCTGAAAACTGAACTTCTCAGTGCAGGTCTTTGGGCAGTGAATTTCTATGTATTCTACTCATGTCCTGCTGTGTGTTTTCGTACTGGATAAGAAAAATTGATTCAGAAAAGTGCCTCTCAAAGTTCTTATTGATACATTCACCTTTCTTTGGGAGTTTCTGAAAACTTTCCGTGACTACTACCAAAGTCTGCCATTGGTACGCATTCACTTCTTGTAATTAGAAGCAGCGTATTTCCTTCTTGGAACTTCATAGCCACGATAAGCATGTTGAAAACACCACGCTTTTCGTGCTTTTTGTGTTCAGAGTTCAGAATGGTCACGGAAGTGACTGGATCAAATCCATGAACAACCATGTGTGAAAAGTGCATAGCCTTTCTGCCTCGAAGCTGAAAAGCATGGTGTGGCTGTAAATCAAGTGCAGATGATAAAGAGACATCATCTGCAGCTGGAGTTGTTGGTCAGCTGATAGGTGTGGCCAAGAACTTGCTGTGTCAAGCCACATGAAAACCCCGTGATGGTGCAGATCTGAGGCTTGCAAACCACACCGAGGTGGTGTGTTTCTTCTCGGAAAGTGCTTGCATTAGAGACTTCTCTTTGAGATACTGTGACTGGTTGTCTGAAATCTCTTTCTGGAGTCTCCTAGAGCCTCTGGGTGCTGTTCCACACCTTCCTCAGTGTCTAGTGACGTGGTGTGCCCAGCCTCAGTCACCTTAACACAAGGCGGCACCATGAAGTCTGAGGAGGGTAATGGAGAGGTCAGCAACTAACTTTCCCCGCTGGATTCCTAAGTAAGCGCAGAGCAGGACACAGCCTTAATGATCTCTGTGCCATCTAGAGGGGAAACAGACATTCAGACATGTGAATGGAAGTGAGAGAGTTCTGGGCTATATACACATTATTTTCTGATTTGAGACCTGGGCTAGACAGGCAGAAGGAGCAACTCATGGAACCCAAAGCACGTGGCATTTTTCCATCTGAAATACAGAGAATGCTTTGGGCACATGGGTACTGAACTACACACTGCTTTTTCTTCCTGGTCACTGACAGAATATTATGAGCTGTCAGTAAATTATATTGGCTCTGATGTTTGTATTTTATTAAGCCTTCCTACATGATAAATCGAATCTCGTTCAACAAATCTCCACAGTCTCGTTTACCCTAAAGGACTCATTTCAGTATACTAAGAAAAATAAGAAAAACAAACCAAACAACAAATTTCTTAATCCTCAGACTCTTAAAATAGAAAATAAATATTTTTAAAAAACTAAATTAATTTTTTTCCTTGAGTTGATAGTTATTGTTCCCTTCACTCATCTTTAAATATGGAAAATTGACTACACCAGTGGTTAGTAACCTCACATGATCTGAGATCATGACATGCTCTGTGTAACTATCTATACAGAGCAACTTGTTTTAATAAAGGTTTATGGCCATCCACGAGAATGAGAACAAGAGGCCTATTGATCAGAAGTTAACACCAGAGAACTACACTGTATATTGAATTGTGGATGAGCTTATAAAAAAGGTTGGAATGGCTGTCCCAGAGATATTTTCTTTTTAAAATATTTGTGAGAAATAGCTGTCTTTGGCAGCTATCTAGATATTTTCACTGAGCTTCTCATGGTAGTATCTAAATTAAAGTGTGGTGAGGACTGTTTTTTGTAAATGTGTTCTAAATATTTCACTTTAAAAACAAAACCAAACCGACCACCAAATCACTAACCTTTCGCATCAACAATTTCAAGTTTTTCCTTGAAGAGGACAGAATTTGGTGGTGAAAACTTTGGACCAACACATGGGCAAAGCGTGGCAGAACATCCTGCCTATCTTGTTACAGATGTGCTCGGAACCTTCTGGATTTCTGTCTGCAGCCATCTCTGAAATCCCGAGAAATGCTCAAGGGCTACAAAGGTAAATTAAACACTGTGAACTTTCAGTCTCCGGCTCTTTTTTTCTACTGACATCAGTTTGCAAAAATTGGAGTGGCAGTAGGTTTTATTGGGAAAAACATCTGAAACCAGGCTGGTAACTAACTCTTTGCTTCCGAATGATGAAAAACCTAGCCCAGAAGTGAAGACCTTATCACCTGCTAACAAAATGTACCATCTCATCCATCTCTTCTTTCCTCCCTGCAGTAATAATTATTTCAAAAGAATCTGAGATTAAACCTCAGATAACAGCTGATCACCATGTATAAATGTCAGAGTCTGTCGGAGACCTTTAATTAGCTTTTTTTCTAGGAAGTCTGCAGATCTCTCTCTTCCCTACCATTCTCCTTCTCTGAAATAACTTTTTGCCATTTCTGGTGTCATTCATGGTATGTTCCCTGTTGAGTTATAAACTTAAATGTTTTAACTCCACCCCAGGGAACTACTGTACTTCAGAGAAAGTGCTTAAATGAAGTTGCAAGCTTTTTTGCATTTCTTGTGCTTATTTCAAGTACTGAAAAACAGAAGAAAGAAGCAACAGACAACTCATGGGTCTATTAAAAGAAATTTAATATTTATCGAACTTTTCCAACATTCTTTTGCTCTTTTCAGTTCGCACAGACATACCATTCTTTTGTTTATGGATTTCCATGAAATATATTTTGACGTAAGAAGACTATATATATTTAACATGGTTAATAACACTCACTGTTTTGGCACTGAATTGTATTCTAGAGAGGGAAAATACAGCCTGCTTTCAGAGCGCAAAAGTGAAATAATTTGGATTGGAATAGTTATAAACTTCTATCCCAGATTTGTACTGAATTGAGCTGAATGTTTACATGAATGTAGTTGAGATTTTTATCTGTCCTTAGGAGACACAAGGTTTTCAAATATCAAGTGCCAATATTCAGTGTTCTAGCAGAAGCTTTTGTGTGGAACTGCAGAACTAGAGAAAGCTCTGCACAGAGAAAGCCTAAGAACAAAAAGAAAGTTGTTTGGATTTTTTTTAAAACGAGGTTTTTCTTTTTCTCTTTTGTTTTCTTTTTCTCTTTTTTTCTTTTTCTTTTCTGCAGAAGCTGAATAGAACTGCAGACTTCAAAAGAATTTTCTGGATTTTTGAAAGCAGAAATCAGTGACTCAGAGGACGAGTTCTATTGCTGGCATTTCACAAGCCACTGCGATGACTTCAGACAACTGATTTACCTTTTCTATGCCATTTCCTTTATTGAAAAGAAAAAAGAGGTTGTGGGAGATGATTTTGGTGTTTTCTCGGATTGTTTTGAGACCTTGCTCACTCTTCTACTGCTGCTCTTTGGAGTTGAGGAGTGGCTGCTGTGAGAGATTTCTAGGTAGACAACTGATTTTTCTTGGACTTCAGACTTGTTTCAAAATTTGGTTCTCACTTGCAGAAGTGATGAGCAGCTGAACCCCAAGAGAATGAAATGAAATCTGCTTGCAGATGTTGATACAGCATGCCAGATTTGTGTGTATGGGAGAGATCACGTCTCCCTACAGCAATGAACCCTCTCCATGACATGAAATTCTTACTGCCATCAGAAAACTTGACTTGTTTAGGTCAGGTTTTAAAAGTACATGCTTTTGGACGTGACAATCCTGAGATCTCATACTCCTTTGAAAGTTTTGGGGGCAATGTTGTAGTGGCACTGATTTTTGAAGATTTGCACAGAATCTGGGTGCTTTTTGCACCAATGGGTCGCTGGTGCTACTTCACATATTCTTTTATCATGTTACAGTTGTTAAGATTCCAGGGAAAATTATGCTTTTGAATTCCAGAGAAAAATGTCATATTCCTCTATTTGCAGCTAGTCCTGTTGAAAATGAATCATGAATAGTACAGCTGGGATAAGACCAAGTAAAGTTGTTTAGAGATATTTGTTTTCAGTAACTTAAAAGCTAACCCTGAAATACTGAACAATCCAGAAACTTTATTAAAAGCTGGATAACAGAAACTTGGCATTAATTACAAATTCCAGCCCTAATATCTGTTGCATATTAATAATTTTATTTCTTTTAAGTTAGATTTGCAAAGAGAAACAAACCCAAGTCTAAGCCCCCAAATATTCCACTTTCTCTGAATACTTATTTTGGTTGGATCGCCTGTGCACCATTGTTAAACTATTAAATCTTGCAATTGCTTTTCAGGAAAATGGGAGTTTCACCTTTATTTAAGTTCTGTCCCTTTGGGGTTATTTATTGTTTCTTTTATTTGAATTTTTTCCTGTCAGAAGTTCCTTCTGTGTCTCCTTGTTATTCCTTGTAGCAATGACAACTTTGACTAGGCTAGGGGAAGCATGATGGAGTTAAACTGTGTGTACTGACAAAGTAGTTTCATAATAAACCATTGATTTATAATTTATTGATATATTCTTGTAACTAGAAATTGCTAGATTTTGAAATGAGGTTCTGTAAATTCCTGATACTACATAAGTAAAATTAAAAATGAAAAAAAATGTGTAGTTTTTTGTCTGTGAGGTATAATTTGAGGTCTGTCTATAAAATGTTTTCATTTTTTAATTATTATTCTGCATGTTAATATTTCATGGTGGGACGTAGCTGCTCCTAGTCATACGGAATGTTTCAGTCTGGCTTAGGACCATGGTACTTGACAAAGGGCTCTGCAATTTAATTATTAGATGATCTTTTCTCAACAAAATTTGACTTGCAGCTCTTCAGAGCAGCTGTGTTCAGCTTTAAGAATTTACATCCTGAGACATTTGTAAATACTGCATTCCTGTGAGAGGGACTTTGAGAAGTGATACAGTCTCTTTGCCCACATAACATCCCTGGATATCACAGTGTATTGCCACCTGCCATTTAAAAAATCCCTTCTTTTAAAACAATAGCAGTGGGAAAAGAAAAATGCTGAATGCTGCTTTTTGGGGAACCTAGCAGAGGTAAAAGAGACCAGCCCAAAAAGGCAGAAGACCAAACTCCCATCATATTCTCCAATTTATTAGATGCCAGCAGTGTAAACTTGCCTCCCATTTTCCTACCAGTGTACTTCAGACCAAAAATGGAGGAGAGATCCTTCAAGTGGAGAGAGGTTGGCTCTTGGAGACTTTTCCCCACACTTTGGCTACCAAGGCCGTGAACCAGGGGCTTGACCCGTCCCATGCATAACCCTGCTGGAGTCAGTGGAGCCCTGCCCCAGGAACACAGCCTGTCTCTTTCTGCTGCGAGCTGCAGTAATAGCTTTCCTGACGTGGGACTGTGTTTACAGAAACCAGACTGAACGGGCCTCACGCAAGCCATCATTATCGCTTCCTAGTAACCTTGCAAAGCACAGGACGACAAGCCGCTGCTCTCTATTGTCATACATTTTCATAAACCTGCAGTAATTAGTGCCTGGCAACTGTAATGGGAATAAAGTACACAACATCAGAGTTTCTAAGATGACACTGTTTTCATTATACGTTTAAATTTTCAAAGAGCATAAAGGCAGATACACCAAAATGCCAAGGAGCCTTTTTTAATTAAAGCCTCTATCTTTTTTCTTTTCTTCTCAAGATACGCAAACGGATTGAGCCATCAAAGAGAAAGATAAAAGGAACCCCAAACACTGTTGATACGTAGCCATTATGACTACAGCTCCATATTTTGCAGGAAACATTATTTTGACTGGAGCAAGTTACAGTGCAGCTTGATGTAACTCCAGGCTGCTTCGCAGTGCTACAGCAGCAGACAGTGACTGGAAAGATGCCTCACCTACTTTTGGGAGGTTTCACCTCACAGCGTAGATCCTGCACCCAGTTTTCATGCAGTGCTCTGCCAGAGGTGGAATTTTTAGATCCCCCCCTCCACTGCAGTTCAGCTGTTTACAAGTGCGCTTTGGGCTACTTGGACGGCCCAGGTTTGGAGGAAAACAAGAGAGTGGTTTACAGCTGGTTCCCCTCTTCTGCAATGAAGCTTCCTCTGCTACAGCTTGATACCCACACTACGTGCGACTGTTCACCATTGATGTGATGTACCTGGCATAAGGTACACATGCTGCACCTTCCCTTCCGAACAACAGTGCATTGTGGTTATCCTCGGAAAACGGGCATAGCTGTCAGCAGGTGAAAAGTTGTCTCTGTCCAAATCAGTCACATAAATCTCCCAGACCTCTTAGCCCAAAATTTTACCTGAGAAGCTTGGGATCAAGATCCATGTTAGCTAGCAGGACAGAGTTTGGGCGATGGGTTTCACCAAGGTCATTTAATACCGCTGGCACTGCAGCTTTCTTGCTTAGCCTTGAAACAGCTAACAAGGACATTTGGTTCTGTTCTTCACTGTAGATGCTGCCCGACCTCTCGATTGCAGCCACATAAGTTCAGATAAACTGATCCAAATGCTGAAGTGCTTATTCAGGCAAAATTCACTGTTTGTTTTCCTTAGATAAGATTAAATAAAAACTGAATCAGGACTTCTGGAACTGGCTCCTTAAAAGCTGGAAGACAACACTTCAGAGACAACTAACAAAAGATCAATGTGGAGGAGTTCAGTACAGAGTGCACTATTTTTTTATTTTTATTTTTGTTTTTATTTTTTCTTATATATTATCTACAAGCACAAGCTTTCATATTTTTAATGTAAAAATGCATACAGATCATTATATATATAAAAATCAACTAGCCTTGTAGCAAGCTGCCAGATGCAACTATCCCCAGGTTTGGGGACAAATTGTCTGGATCCAGGTGCAAACCCAGCAGCTGATCCTCACTTCCATCTGCGGCTGCACCAAACCCCCAGATATGAAGATTATCAAAGTTCTAGGGAAGTCTTGGTTCCTGATCCAGGTCTTGCAGCATGGGCATGACTAACTCTTCATCAATTGAAGATAAATATTTAAAAACTTCATAAATGACAATCAACTTGTTGTAGGTAACAAGTAACCATTTCACCTTTCCTCCCCCTTCTTCTTTACTGTCCTTCCCATCCTTTCTCTGCAGAAATGGTAACGGGCAGAGGAGAGGAGTTTAATGTTAGTGTCATATACGTACATTTAAATAGCAGCAGTAGAAACAGAATTTAAACTGTTGATGTCTGCTGCAGAAAGGCTAACAAATGTGGGTTCATGTTGCATTTAGCCTTTTCAATGCTTGGGCACTTTTTGGCTCAATTTGCACATTGTAGAAAAATGACATATTTATAGCATAGCCAATAATATGTTGCAACATTGTGAGCAACGGTAAATCAGACTGCATTTAAAACTATGTAATATGTATCAACAGATTATAATATACTATATTATAACTGGCTTGCAAGTAGCCCATTACACCAAGGAAAAAAAAATTAATGAGCAATTAAGTAAAGAAATTTGTGTTCATGTGGGAGGAAAGGTCACAAAACAGCAGCCTCCATTTTGACCGAGTGTTTATCGTGCTTGACAGTTTACATATTCAGTCTTCGCAAAGGAACATTACTATTTTTATTAGAGGTTCTTTATGTAACAAGCCATGTTTGCACAGTGGAACATTTTCATTCACCAGGATTTTATAATGTCTCCAGACAGACATTATAAAAGAAGATACAATTTGCTGGGATTCTTTTGGAAGGTATTAAAAGTCATAACTTAGCCTCTCCTTCCTTTCAACTCTCCTAATACGAATATGATTAATTTATTTTGTCTTTTAATTCATATATTACCTTTCTGCATTTTAAATGCAGCTTTACCCTGAAACCCAAGGAAGGTTTTCAGAGAAAAGAACTGCTGAAGTTGTCTTAGAGAGGGATAAATCAATTGCTTAGAATACCGACCTAATGGTTCTCCTCATCAGCTATGTTGCCATGGGATTGCAGGTAAGGATTTTGCTTGCTTCAGATTCATATAACGGCACTGATTTGGAAAATACCAGAATGTCTTCGTGAAATGCTCACTTTAGCTCCTAACACTGTAACACACGTTTGCAAGTTCAGACCTTCAGCTAATAACTAGTGGTGCAGGAATAGGCACTAACTCTTCCTTTTACACTCATATTGATTCTGCATTACTAATATGACCAAAAATGGCAAAACTTCTCTCTTTTCTTTCACAGAAAAGAGTGATACGACCAATAGTTTGGGCACAGGTGTGTCATGGAGACAGTGATGTCACCTGTTGAGAGAACCTCCTGCCCAAGCAGCACATGGCAAAGTTTCCATTGCAGTGCATGTAGCTGGTACACGGCAACATACCTGAATATGAGGACCAAAATATAGATATTGATTCCAGAAGTGGAATGAATTTTCACTATCTAGAATGGAGGAAACAAAGAAAATTTGCAACAGTACAAATAAAACATACACCTGAATTTGATGGTCTTTGATGCTGGTTGGGTAAAAGATGAGGGCGAGAGAATGTTTACAAAAAATTTACTTTGCTAAACTATCTTTAAGTGAGTCTTTTTCAGAAGTCCTGGCTTGGGACTTTTCTCTGTCCACAGGGATATACAGGCTTGATTCTCCAGCCAATTCCAGCTCTTCTATGGCTACCTATAACTCTACAAAGTGCTATCCAACCAGATATCCTCACTCTCCTACCTCTGTGGCAATTTGCGTTTGATAGCTTTTTGGCGTTACTTCCTTACAGAGGCAAATAACCACATAAAGTACGAAGCAGTGGAGAATAAAGTTTTAAGTAGTTGCTACAAGGGGGCTATTCCTCAAAGGAGAGTACTGCTAATATTCCCATTTGTGTTCCCAATCTTTGGCTGTGGTTCTACACAATGGCAGCCTGAGCTGCACACCACGCTGCCTAGAGGGATGCAACACAACTGATGGAAGATGAGCACAATCTGAATGAAAGTCTTTCAGTCTTGGTTCTTGCATCTCTTAGCAAGCCAAGTAACAACGCAAAACTTCACAGCTGGCTTCAACGAGATGCATGAGGGAGGAGAGAGGAGCGAAAAATGGACACCTTTTATCCCAAGCACCAAAATCTGATAAAATGCACTTCAGTTGAATATGCCAGATAGAGTCACAAAAAACCTGTGCTGGTTTAAACCACAGAGTGCTTCAAGCAACATCTGGAAGTTTAAACAGCTGGAAATTTTGGCCTTCTGATATAGTAGAGGCCATTCACATCTGATTTTACATTTGGGCTTAGACTTTAATACTTGTCTTCCCATGGATTCAGTTCTTCTTCCATATAAGATAGAATAAGAATTACTTGAATTGCAGTAAGACCGAAACAAAAATGTAAACAAAAAGCTAAAAACTACCCATAACTAAATCAATAGTAATCTGGTTATTTTTTCAGTTTGATTTATCAACACGTACACTCCCATTTCCCCAAGTACAGTACTGCACTTTGAGGGAGAAATGCTGAAATGCCACTGGACTAGCTGATTATTTCTTGATGAATTCTGCAGTTTCAGAGGATCTGGAAAAGTGGCTGAACTTCATCTCTGTTGAAACGTGTGTCTTGCTGGCTAAACACTCCGTGAAATAGACCTTTCCTATATTTTTTGCATACTTTGCTAAGAACATCAGCACTCCTACAGTTGACAAAAATAACACGAAGGAAGGACGGTTTGGAGTAAAAGCACACAATGCACCGATTTAGAGCTGGTGAAAGGTGTCAGATGAACTTCCTGGTACAACACAGCAGCCTCTACGTGTATTCAGTCCTTGAGAACACCAGTTATGATGGTTGTTGATGGACTGAGGGCTGAATCTCACTCTCCAATGGCTACTGAGCAGCTGGCTGGCTGGAAATGATGTTTAGGCACTACTGACTTGCAGGGGATTGGAGCCAGCCTTACTGAAGCAGGAGACACTGTCAGTGCCAATCCCCACAATTATCTAGTCCTTTGGAGAAGCAGTGTGGCTAAATACATTTCAAAACAGGAAAAAAGTCTGACCCTGTGTTACTCGAAAAAGTGATGTGGTTTGTCTTTTTTTTTTTTTTAATTGCAATGCTTTGACCATTTTTAATTAAATGTGCTCTGCCTGCCTCATCCCTAATCCAAGCTAATATGCTCTAAAATGCTTCTCTGGCTTAGTACAGCTCTTTTTAGCTGCTGATTTTGGTAAGCATCTTATTAATTGCCTGCTTGACGTGGGTGGTGGAGCTTCGCCTCCGAGTCTTGCCCTGGACCATCTTTCGACGCCGTACCTCGCGACAGAGCTCATAGAAAGCCTCCATAATGTTGCCCTCTCCTGTGCAAGCAGAGCACTCATAAAAAGCACATGCTAGTTCTGTGGCCAGCTTTTCACCTTCCTCTGTGCTGACCTGCCTGGAGTGATCCAAGTCTGCTTTGTTCCCCACGAGGATCAGGGTGACATTTTTGGGTTTTTTAACTTCATCCAACAAGTTCTTAAGTGGCAGCACTTCCTCAAAGCTGCCTCTGTCCGTGATGTCGTAAACGAGCACGAAGCCTTCACCCCATCGCACATGTCCCTCTTTCTGAATAGCGTCCTCCTGTTTTGAAAAGACAGACATCAGCCTTAGAAATGGGATTTATGAAAAAGACACCAGGCCTTCCGATAGACGTCAGTCCTCCAAAGCCTGCAAAGCCATGTACAACTACTTGACTTTGTACTTTACACACATCACCTCGTTTTATTGTGTGGCATAGGAGATCTACTCTACCACGGCACCACGGACTGCCTGTGGACAGGCTGGTCACGGGCCACTGGAACAGGGTCTCTGCTGAACAAACTGCATAGAACTGTGCAGCGTGAGCATCTGCCATGTTTTGAAAGGAAAGGGGATCTGGCTATGACAAAACTGCTCTTCACTTTGGCGGAATCAGTGATCGAGGCTGTCGAGCCTCACCACTTGACTGCAGAAATAGACTGTGACTTTATGCATAGTAATAACATCTTGGTGGGTTGGCCCTGAATCAAGGAATGAGAACAAAACCATTTTGATCCCAGAGTAAACCCTGACTTTGTTAGTTCTTCCAGTGTTTGGAAATGCTAGGCAGCGTTCCCTGCAGAAGGGTCTAGATCCAGCATGCTGGGTCTGGCAGCAAGCTGATGGTGGTGGAGCAGGGGGCACTCTGCTCAGAAGCAAACCTCTGTTCCCAGAAGCGGAGCACACCTGCCACCCACCGCACTGTTGCCACCACCGCACTCCCCTTCCCGGCTGTCTATCAGAGCCAAGGTATTGGATAACAGTACATGCACCCACGCACCTGACCAGCTGTATCTAGTATCTCCATGGAAACCACTTCATCATCAATGGTAGCTTGGTGACGATATGTAGACTCTAAAATAAGAACATACTTTGTGAAACATTAAAAGAAGGTATTTTTTTGTGTGTGTGTCTTCCTTACAGCTACCCCAGCACAAGACCTGAGATATGACGTTCAGCTTCACTAAATTTTATTCATTGAAGCTCTTCCAGCCATTCTGGAGCACACTCAAGCCCTCCTTTCTACGATGGGGACTATTTTCCCTCTCCCCATATGGCACAACTCTTTCTTCCCCACGTCTTACACCTACAAAGGGCTGTCCCTGCGGACACTGCACTCTGCACCTAGCAAAAGGACAGAGTTTCCTGTGGCAAAGATCTCTGCAAGGCTGCAGCCCGTTTTTCACGTTTGTTCACAGGGAAGGCTGCCATCTATGAGACACAAATACCACTACCCTCAATGTATCCAGCACAAAAGCCTGTCACTGCGTAGCCTGAAGTCTGACAAGATTCAAACCAGTATGGTTGCAGATCAGGGAACCTAACCACTAAGCTCAGGCCTTATACTGTGATAAAACTACAGAACAGTTAGTTATTTTAGGAATGTCTCTTTGAAACATGCTGAAATCATCACATTCCCCTCTTCTAGCAAGGGCTCAAGCAGTGATTTCCCTCTATATGGTTAATAACAATAACCAGTGGGCATAAAGCATACACACTATGCTACAGGAAAAAAAAGGAACCTATTTACTGTGTCCCAGGTTCTGGAATCAGGCAACGAATCAGAAAGCTAATGACAAAAGGGCTTGTTTTATCTTAATGTGGTGATAAGTTAAGTTTGATAGCATTTGACCTAAAACTTGGGAAATTATCTGTGCTAACGTTCAGATTTATTACTGCTGCTAGCTCACAGATGTCCTATATCAAAAGGCAAAAGTGTATGCTGTAAAACTGCGGCCAGTGGCTATGAATGCTTTGCATTGTCAGAGACACAATTGTTTTATTTGTTGCAAATCTCTGCAATCAGAATGAAGACTATCTTTAAGGAAGCACATTTCTTGAATTCGAACTTCTGACAGCGCTCACGTTCGGTGAATGCCTTTTTTCGTTACATACTTAGGAATGTCACCTCATCATAGTGACGAATGTTTCCATGCTGTCAGTGCTGCAAACACTCTCTTCCCAAACCAAAAATGTCACTTCCCTCCTGTGCCACCTTAATTGCTGTAAGTAGCACAGCTGCCTCTAATAGGGACAAATGGTCAATTTAATTAGGCAGATGGGAAGCAATCTTGCTGTAGGGTTTCAGGCAATGAAGACTAGGTTTTTTCAAGGTTGTAAATACCCCTTCTGTTTAGTATTGCAAGGAGCTAGAGTCCCACCTTTGTGATCCTGAGACTATACTAGCAGCAGTACAGTAAGATATCTGTAAGTCTCTCAGTGGTATGTCTTATCTGTCCCTTCTGTACACCCTCCTACCTGTAGCAATTCCCCCAGGGAATCCTGCAGAGGAGGCAGGAGCTCTAGTTTGGTGTGGAAGCTGCAGTGATGCACCTTCAGCAAGTTATTTCAGCAGCTAAAATATTCAGTCCTAGGTTGGGATTCCCTCTGGACGGTCATTCAGGACCTCATGCTTGGTCTCTTTGGGTGAGAGTGCTGTGAAGGAGATGGCTCTCTGAGCGAGCAAGGCAATGTTAGCTCCTCGCTTGTTTAGGCCTTGCAGTGCTTAAATGCCTTCAACCATCTGGCCTTGCTTGACAAGTAGCTGTTGAGAATTGGTCCATGCAACCTAAGACAGTGCTCACACAACCGTGTTTGCAGCATATCTGTGAAATGTCCTTCTTGGGATGCAGAGCCTGGGAGGCCATGCAGCTTCTCCCTGTGAAATGGGAGAACAAATCTCAAGAAGTAGACTTGTGCTTGCTGCAGAAAAGCAGCATGATTCTTAAATGATACTTGGGTTCTCAGAATAGGACTCCGGCGGCACTTGATGTTGCAAGTTTAATTCGCTTTGGCTGCTCACTTTGGGATGGAATTTGATCCTGGATGAGTAGCACTGGTTTGGGTCAGATTAGCGTAAATATATCTTAGTAGATGTGTCTCTGTTCCCGTGCTTTGGAATGTGCGGTAGCTGGGTGAATCTTAACGAGGAGTGTAAAACAGCTGGACGCTTAAAGCAGTTTTTGGTGTAATTGGAGACATAGCTTCTCCTTCAAGGGAACAGAAACATCTGAAGAATGTGATCCTCTTTTAAGTTATGCGCTCTGAAGCTGTGATTTCCAGCCTGTTCACATTGATCCCATGGTCCTTCACAAATGCATTGCCTTGCTTTGGGTTATATTAACGTAATTTTCCCTGTGCACTTTGTTTTTTTGAGACATGCAGCTAGAGAGAAATCAGATGACTTGAGATACCTGCTGGATCCCTAACCCATCCACAACGCAGGTGTCTGTGTGCTAAGCACCCCTGACTCCTATTAGAGTTGATGAAGTAAAGTAAGTGCTGGATATAGTTTGTCTGATCTCTCTCCTGGGATAAATCACATCTGAAAAGCATTTAGAAATCTAAAATTGGTCAGATGACTCCAGGCTGTAAATGTCTTATGCTTGTATCATTATGGTCAAGCAGAAAGCCAAGGGTAACACTGTACCAATGGCTCTGAAGATGACTACAGGCAACCTTCCGAGCTTCACATTGCCACTTGCACCAGGTGATGCCTACATACTGTATCTACAGCTGTATGGCTAAAAGCTCATAGATAGAAGAGAAACCTCAGAGCTGTGTTGTGCTCTTTGTGTCAAAACTGCTAGCTGCAAAGCAGAGTTGGGGAGCTGCTGCTGCTGAGCTGTGGTGTGCCTGATGCTGCTAGCACTGTGGAAATAGCTGTATTTGGCAGTTTGCTTTGCTTCAGTAAAAGCAAATATGACCTGTTCTTGTTGTTTTTGGGGGTGTGCTATGTTTCTGTTTGTATTTCCAATAACAAGATCTAAGGTGCTGCTGATTGTGTGGCTTTGAAAGACGACACTAGGTTTCAGGGTCCCACTTGGTTATAAAGCTGCAATCCCCCAGCGCTCTTGCTGTGCAAAGCGCTCTTGGTTCTCACAGTCTCATCGTTTGAAAAATTGAAGTTTATTCCAGATACATTTAGAGCTGTCAAAAGGCCTGAGAAACATCTTGGCAAGTGGTAGCAGCTGGCTTGTTTTTAAGTCTATAACATATTGCCACAATAACTCATTAATAGGAACCGAATAAAATTTTATAATTACCACAGCTGCCAAATAACAATGGAAATAATGATTTTTTTTTTTTTTTAAATTTTTTTGGGGGGGGAGAGGGTGAAGTTTAGACACTCCCTTGGGGTTCTCTGTTAATAAGCGTGTTACAAATCTCCTTATTCTTCTGAGCAATACAATTTCAAAAAATGTAGGAAGACACCTGCTAAACCTATATAGAGAAAACTTTGAAGTCCATGATCCACAGCCCGTCCACTGGTATGATATTCAGTCACAGCTTGACCATATCGTGTCCTTGTGCTATGCTTATTGTGATATATTTACTAGAGTTTTGGCCTATAAGACTTAGCTGGTGATTTACCAAACCTATTTGTCCAGGACTTCCTGACCTATTGAATATATCTGTTCCAGAAGATTTTATTTTTTAGAGAAAAACTATTATCTGAGACATAACTGCTAGATCTTGGTTTATATTCAGTGATATAAAAAACTGTTTTCAGTACTTGTCTATTTTGGACAGGCAATATGTATCACGGGTATGTCACAGCTCTGGGAGGAAATATTTGCACCAGAAGGCTTTATTGCTTCTAGGAAAATACTTGTAGTAGGAGTAGGTAAATCAGCTAAGATGGAGCAATGACATACACCATTTCACATGTAAATTTAAGGTGCAGCCTGGTAAATATAAGTAGCAGCCTGGTTTATTTTGCTTGCTTTTAAATACAGAGGGACACAAACTTTATTTCCATTCAGAATTTTAGTTCATTTTTTTCAAGAAAGGTTAACAAAACAAGGGCATATAAAAATGCTCTAAAACTTTGGTCCCATGGTGGCTTTCAGCCAGTTGGATCTGAGAACTGCAAAAGACCTAGAGAAAGAGCTTTTGTGTAGCTGAATTTTCAGATCAAAAAGCTTCAGCTAACAGGCATGAACTTCTAAGTTATGGTTAAAGCCTTGTTGGACAGCAATATATTTAAAAGACTAAAATTTCCCATAATTATTTCTGATTACTTAATAAAGGTTCCTGTTGTTTGTGGGGTTTTTTTAATTAAACACCCTGCTCATTTAGACATCTGAAATCTTTGACATCCATCAGGACGGCACCTGTCTCTGTCACATTTGAGAACGGTGACTTTGGCAGCCCATTGGGAAAAAAAATTACCTCCATCGCTAACCCTGGTGCTGTTTGATATGTTCTCCAGAGACTTCCTCGAGCTTGCCTTTGAAAAATCTGTCCCACTCTGCATTTCCTTACTGCTTCAGAAATTTTTCACCTTTTAGAAAGCCCCTATAAGCTGAATGTACCTTCCTGACTCAGAAAGTCTCTCTCCTGCCTTCTTCTTTCTCCTACCCCAGCTGTTCTCAAAATTCAGCTGAATGTATTTTTCTTGTTTGCATCTGGCTATTACTTACTTCTTCCACGGTTTACTTTACAGGAGAGTTTTTATTTTGCAACCATCAGTGGTTTTACAGTAAGCACAGTACTGCCTTTGTGTATTTAGAACATATTTCTGATACTAATGCAGTGTACCCCCACATCTCTCTATTAACTGACACTACAGACCCAAAAATAGGCACAGTTGGGTTATTTATCAGTAATACCACCAAATGACATGCCATGGGTTGTTACACATGTAAAAGAAGAAAAAGTAATAAAAAGAAAGTTACTGAAAGGAAACTTGCTGACTGACAGCTCTGATATTTGGACTTCAGCTCTTCAGTGTTGTAAGTGCCTTTGTATGTGTACCCCCAAGAGTCAGGAAACGCAGAAGGAAAAGCTCCAGGAGGTTGTACAGTACCTGTGATGTGCTTTATATGTACAACTATTACACTACTCAAACTTTCATGTCAAGCTACAAATTTAAATCAAACTGTATGAAAGAAGGCATTTGTTTGCTGTGCTATTTAATTCGACTCTAAGGACTCTAGCCTGCTTGACATGCAGTCTGCCGTTGTGAACGCTGCTTTCAAAATTGATATGGTGATGTGCAGAGGAGTTTCTTTTCTAACTTCATTTTTGGCTCCTTTGGTTGCCTGCTACAAGGCTGCATTTGCTGTAATCAGAGTGGGGACTGCAGTACAGCAGGCATTCCCAAGCTAGTCCGATTAAAGCTGAGCACAGGAATGTCAGATGCGAGGCACTGCAGGCAGTGAGTGTGTCAGCTGGCTGAGCTGCTTTTAGCTGCCGTTTGCAGTCCAAGGTGAAGCTCTAAAATGTTTCCAGGTCGGGCAGAGGGTAGAGAGCCTATGAATGCCCCTAAGGAGGCACAGGGTAGAAGAGTCAGTGTCTGCTCTGGACGGTCAGCAGGCACGTGCCTCCACAAGCCAGGCTGCAGGGCTGCCCCTGGCCCACGCAGATGGGCACAGACCATCAGTAGGTGACATTGGAAGAAGCTTCAGGTGCTGTGGGGACTCACGGGGGACACATGCAAAGAAAACAGCTACTGCAGTATGAAACATGGAGAACAAATTCAGAAGAAATGAGGCTTCATTAGATCTGCTGCTCAGTGAGAAGTCTGGTTTTTATCATGTTTTCCTCTTTATAGTAAGTGGGAAGGAAAATAAATGGCTAGTGCATGCATAGTCCACTAGACTATATAAAATTTTTATCTCTGTGTGAAAGCTTTTGTTGCATCCCCAAAATGTGCTCTTTAGGCAGAACAGGTGGGAGAGGGAGATATAAAACTAGTCTACAGAAAAATATTCTTTTTCTTGTTGATATTTTCAATAAATAACATATTTTGCCCTCCAAACAGAAATCCTAGAATACAGTTTTTTTGAAGACAACTCTAAAAATAACTGGGAGTATGTCCACTTGCTGGGTTCTGCTGCATCTGATTTTCCTCCTGTGTGTGAGGACTGGGTTTCTTTTGAAAAGGGGAGTGGTGTTACATTTTCTCTCCTACAGGTCCCGTCCTTATTCAGCTTTTCCTGAGATAGGTAGAGAAAATGTGTACAGATACTTGGGAACTGCATTCATTAAGGCATGCTAGAACCATTGCTAAAACAAAACAAACCAAGCTGGAGCAGTGCTACGTAGTACGGAGTAAGCTTCAAGGCTTTAACTGTTTTTGTTTTTTTTTTTTTAATTTTCTCATTTAACTTTTCCACCAGCACGAAGCAGAGGCATTGGTTCCTGTTGGGAATTATGCTCATGAAAAGTTTAAGTCTAAATAAACGATATTTTGCTACACTTTTCTGTTTGATTGAGGCAAGAAGTCTTTGTTAGTGAAGCTGAGACTTTCACATTGTTTCTGCCAATGTAAATGAAAACTAACCAGTGAGACTTTTCTCACACCTAAAACAGGCAAAACAAAAGCCTGCTCTCCTGAAGGAGCAAAACAAAGCACTGGAAACTTCTGCTCATCTGGAGAACATTTCAGAATATGATGAACAAGAAAAGTAGGGGCAAAATATTTTGCAGCTGTAGCTACAGCAGAAGCAGCCACTGCGATTCCTGATTTTTGCTGTCTGTTGAGCTACTGTAAAAAGGCAATATTTTTATTACTGGCATCAGGAATATCTTCATCCTCAGACTCATATGAAAGAAAACAAACCACACATTCAGAAAACTGCTTCCCATGTTATTTTAAGCATCTGCCTCTGCTGCTCTCAATTACAATTTCATCATTTCAAGTCTTTGTTGAGCATTTTAGAAGCCAGTATTGGGGGTTTAAGGTGCTCTGGGCCATACCAGTAATTTTCTTACAAACACCTCAGAAATCAGGAATGCTTTCACAGCCCATTGCCATAAGACATTCAGTACATATTCCTAATGCTGAGGGGTACAGTGAAAATGATATGGCTTATTAAATGTATATCAAGTTAAGTAGTGTTTTGACTGTTTGGACACAGGGACATAGAAGCCCAGGAAGAAACCTAATGGACTACTGAGGACTGAATCACTTGAGCACTGAGCAGAAGGAATGAGTAATTTCGTTAATAAAAATTGAGGAGACTAATAGCTAGAGTCTTGCTTGAAAATAAGGCTGTTTTCCAGTAATTTATTAAGCAGCTACACATTTGTCATGGTACTCCCTGAAACACAGGTTGGCAGCCATTCCTCCTAGCCTCAAATGGCTGGTTACCATTGCATCTCACTTTGGCTGAAAGCCCACACTGGACCACAGATGTTATTCTTAGCTTGTGTTTGGATAAGCTGGACTTGTCAACATGGGTGTTTGGATGAAATATGCAGAAGGCAAAGTTCTGCAAGATGATGGCAGAACTCTCTCTTCCTTTGCTCATGATGGAAAATGGTTATTTTTAATGACGAGCGTGTTGATGAGCTGGTCTATAGCACTGTGTAGACTGCAGTATCCTGTTGTGCAGCAGGAGCAGAGAGGGCTGGGAGGGGAGGCTTCCCCAGGCTGCCTTCCTCCTGGGTCTGTCAACCTTCACACCCTAGAGCTGAAGGGACCATCAGTTAATGATTTCTTAACACTTATTTTAGTATGGGCCCCTTTGTTAAAAGTTCTGTTTGCTGTCTGGGCAGTTTCTCTCCCAGCTGTGCTGCTGTGAGATAGGTTTTTTTTATGGTAGAGGCAGGCAGTAAACCTTCAGGAGTGTTGAGACAAACTTGTTAAGTGAGCCACAAGTCAAGGAAAATAGAAATCTACAATATACAAAGATGTGTTTCTTCAACTTGTAATCTGCAGCAGGGAAATCCTGGGGACAACCGTATTCAGTTGGTATTCCAGCTGCCCAGACAACGTGTTAGCTGAATAAACCAGGGAGCAAAGACAGTCCTTGCGATCTGTATTTGGACCCGAGGACCTGAGCTCTTTTTCATGGCTGCATTTGGACAAAATTAGCCGAGAAAGACAGTTCTTGCATTTTCTCTTGCTAAAGTAAATTATTCTTAGTGAGGTCTTGGCTCCTACTGCTAAGCTGTTTCTGGTTATCGATCATTTTGATGGAAGCTAGTCTGGATATAGTCACACTCCGCTCTGTTGCTTATATTGTTTGTACGGATCTGTATTTATCAGGTGCAGAAAAGAAACTCTAGCATTGTGAAGTTAATTCATTACGTATAGTATCTGCAAACTTCCCTTGAGGTCCCTGAACAATACAATTTTGCTAACAGAACCCCCAACGACAGATGTGGTTATACAGGGAAAGCTACCCTTCTAATGTAAAAATAGTCCTCTTTGCAACAAGCTTTCCAACGGGGAAAGCCACCTTGCCAATCTAAACAGTACCTTCACAAAGTGATTTCTGATGTTCTTGCCGCAGTGGTGAAATTTCTAAGTCTTCAGCTGCTCTATAGGAGACGAATTTCTCTGCGGTGAGATAATTCAGGGCACTAACAGAGGTGCCCATCTCCCTCCCTCCAGCACTTGTTTACATAGTGTACCTTTCTGTGGTCCTTTGGCTGTTTCACTTTGTGCTGGGGAAGAACGGTGCTGTCGTGGGCCTTTCATAACCAAGGTAGTGGGACAGCAATTTGTGTCACCTTTTCTCTGATCTTTCTGCTTTACTGATACCTATACACTTTATCCACATTTGATGGTGTCTTCTGGGCTGTCTGTACGTTGCATTAGATACGACTTCATAGAAACACCTACTCGGGTTTTTTCCCCTCCCAGAAGAAAGAGTGAACAAAAATCTGAGTGTCTTAAAGAAATTGTGACGTAGTTGGAAGAAATATTCTTTAAAAATGTCACTATTAATCTAGTAGACCTAGCAAAATTATAATTTTTCTTAAGATTCATGTTTTTTTACGGTTACCTCGGCTCTTTCATAGTAATGAACAGTTTTTTCTATCTCATTCAAATTAAAGAAACTCCTATGCTTTCCGTCTGTCTCTACCTTCATAGATGGGCCAGTTGGTTATGCACTGTTCTGCTGATTATCTGCTCAGAGACAGTTTCTTTTCAGAGGATTAGCAAAGTTGTGTGAAATATGTCAACAGCTAGAGAAAGACATCTAGGGATAGTGCGAGAAAACCAAGAGACTTTTAGAAAGGTCACCAAAAATATTATCTCCTTGGTTGCTGTTATTTTATAAGTAGACTTGTGTTTAAAATTCAGTCTTTGGAGAAACACTTGGTGTTTCTGTGCACCTTTGATATGTGAGTCTTAACTCTGTGAGGACCAGTTACTCAAAGGATTTACAGCTCTTCCATGAGATGAAGGATTTTATGGGTGAGAAGCAGAGGCAGAGAGACTGCAGGCAACAAATCAGTGACAGAATCAAGAAAAGAACTGTGGAATCTTTCTCCTGCACTTCCTTGGGGTTTTATTTGTTTGGGTTTTTTTCCCTAGACAGCAAAAATAGATGCTTTAAGTCCCTGCACCTCAGAAAGCACCTGATTCTCCCAATTGTACATAAAAGTGCTAATTCAGGACAAATGACAGGACCCAGTTCATAATCCCCTCTTTTTTTTTAAATCTAGGATATCCCAGCTCTGTTTCTAGTTAAGCAAATTGTCCCAATTATGGTAGAACAGAGAATGTGTTCTCAGAGAAATACTGTAAAACATCTTTTAAAAAGCACCCTCTTAGTCATAGCTATGATGAATTTTCTTCTTTTATCATTTAATCCAGGAGATTCTGCCTGCATGTCACGGTTTATGGAGGCAGGTAATTTGTTGTTGCCCATGTAGTATTCTGCAGGCCATCAGTGCTATCTGTCTACTGCTGTGAGTCTTTGGGCTTCCTCCTTTTTTGCTCCTTAGAAAAAAATAAATGAACAAGTTCCCTTGATGGCTTACTCTTGATTCAGACTCTCCGATTTTAAAATAAATTAAATATCACTTGTTTGATGGCAAACCACAACATATCTCCATCTTTGAGGTCAGGCGAAGGCACCCTAAATTCTGGACACTGCCACTAGTTCAGGGAGGAAATTGCTGAGATCCAGACTGTTCTTCCTATTTACTGGCACTGAGGAGAGCAGCTATTCACAGCAGCCTTGAAAATCACGGTGTGAAGCCCTGGGTCACTGAATCCATGGGACCTCTATGTTCAGGCCAAGAGTTTACTCAGAGAACAGACAGCCAAATAACGGTCTTTGCACCTCCACCTTGGAAGTCACCCCCATAGAGCCTGTCCATCCCTGAGACGATGCTGGCTGGTGGGTGTTGTACGTTCATGCACTTCTGGTTTTGTGGCAGTGGTGAGGTGACCGAGCCCCACAAGGCGGGTGCTTTCGGGCTGCAAACCCTCCCCGAGCTGAGCCAAGCCACCGTGGTGGCAGGCAAATCATCAGCCTGCTGCCGCCCAGTTCCCGGCAAGCGCTGCTGAAATGGCACATCAGGATGCTTGTTTTCAGGCTGCTTCTATGTATCTCTTCATAGAGCCAAACTGAAATATAGCACAGGTTTCTAGGTCTGTATTAAGCCCACCACAGTGGTGTTGCTTCTGTCTGTGAAGCGCTTTTAGGCTGTGGCGCAAGTGGTCCCCTAAGCAGGCCAAGTGTTTTTAGGTCTTCTAACACCACAGTGAATCTGCTTATTAAATTGCAAGTTATGTTCTATTTAAAATCTATGTACAAATATTAACAAATTTTGGTGAAATCCATGTGGTAATCCAACCCTCTTTCTCAGTACATATTTAAAGAGCTAAACCTGACTAATGCTGGATTCTTATATTTAATATGTTAGAAAGCAACTGTATGTATTTTTTAAATGTGCAGTTCCAGCCTGTTTCTACATAGAGCCCTTTTCTTGGACCTTCTAATTTTGCTGTATGTGTGGGATAGTTGTGTGACTCTTTTTAAATAAAGATTGAAAGTGGAAACTGATTTGCCTTGATAATGCCAGGTAACCATTTAGCCTGAGGGATTAGGTATTTTAAAAAAACAAATCAAACAACAACAACGCCCAAAAACCAACCCAAAAAAACACAAACGAAAAATAAAAACATGCCAAGATGGTAACAGTAACTTGCCAGTTAAGCAGAAAAGATGGAGAATTCAAGGCTGACAGTTAACGCTCCCCAGAAAATGACCTTTGCTGCAGTTGTTACCCCTTGGCTGAGAGCAGTAAAATAAAAAGCACAGTGATATGTACTTCTGTGAAGGTGCAGCTACCCTACCGATGCTTGCACAGATCCAACATCACGCACGATAGTGGCAGAGCTGCAAAGCCCTGACTTCAGCAGCAGCTCCATGTGCCAAAGCTTGCAAGATTCGGTGATGCTCCTCCCGCCAGAAAATGCTATTTTGTGGTTGGTATTTTGACTCCTGGAGATCTAGCTGTATATCCAGATGCTGCTGAAAATATGGTCCTTCATTTTCTTCTGGCAGGTTAGAGTACTAAAGAATATTTATAAAGGGTGTTTTTTCCTTTCCAGTTAAAATATGCCACCCTTGATTTAAACGAGGACAAGATTTTTTTACCCTGATGCTTAGCTTAGGACAATGTTGAATTTCCGTTGGGCCTTGTACAGCTTGGTGAAAGCTTTCCTAAAAATAGGAATGATCTGGGGATTCCTAGCATCACAGGGCTAATGACTAGTTGAAAACTTGACATAAGAAATAAACTAAAAATATGACATTTTTGTCACAGCCCCAGTGATTTTTAGCAAAACCTCCTGTTGCTTAGTAGCTAGAGAGTTTGCATCTGTTTTACTCCTGCCATTTCAAAATGACTTGACAAAGCTACTTACTCTCCCTGTACAGCAAATGGGTCTCACTGACACAACCAGAACTTTTTATATTGGTGGAATATATAGATATCCCTCTTCCCACCCAACTGCCAGTCTATGACTGCTAAGAAGTTAACCTATTCAGCTGAAACTTCTCAGTAAATTCAGCTCAGTGATGCTTTCAGGTAACTGGCCACTAAATTACTGCAGGATTATCATGATAAAGACAGAAATGGGTTCTTTAAAGCATTGTTTCTCAAAGTTTTTTAATGTACAGCGCCTTTTGGATTGATCTCTGAAAGCCCAAATAGTGGTTAGAACTTCACAAAATTTTTTATCCTGACACTTCAGAGCCTTCTTTGAATCCTGTTGTGATACATAGCTTGAAAAAAACAATAAACAAACAAACAAAAAACAATCTCTGCAGCTTCCACCAGAGATTACTATGATTCGGAAACAATTTACAAAAATTTATTAGTTTTTGCATTTCTCAAACCTTTTACTCTGAGCAACTTAAGGCACTTAGCTTCACAATTACTGTAATACATGATTTCAGCTGTTATCTTCTAAACTGAATGAGAACGTAGAATTCAGTAAATCAGAAGAGGCTTAATTTTTGTTTTATTGAGATAGGGCTGTTGTCTGCACGAAAGCTTCTGGTCTTGCAAACAGAAGACAATTAGACTCCTGAGGGACATGGTTAATTTGCAATTGTATTAATTTGTAAAACAGTGTGCCGGTTTTGGCTGGGATAGAGTTAATTTTCCTCCCAGTAGCTGCTGTGTTTTGGATTTAGTAGCAGAAGAATGTTGGTAACACTGATGTTTTCAGTTGTTGCTGTAAATCAAGGACTTTTTCCAGCTTCTAATACTCAGCTAGCAAGCAGGTGTGCAGGAGCAGGGAGGGAACACAGCCAGGCAGATAGCCCAGGCTGGCCAGTGGAAATATTCCAGACCATAAACACCATGCTCAGTTTAGGAACGGGGTTGGCCTGCCGGCAGGAGGCTATCGGCTTTTCGGTTTTCAGGGGGTTCGAACTATTTTTGGGCTGCAAATCAGTCATTTGGTGGTGATAAAAAATTGTATGGTGTATGTTTTGTTTTGCACATTCTTTAGTATCATTGTTACTATCATTACTATTATTAGTGTTATTACTAGTATTTCCTTTGTCTTATTAAACTGTGTTTATCTCAATCCATGTGTTTCCCCTTTTATCCATTTTTCCTCCCCATCCCACTGGAGGGGAAGGGGAGGGGTGAGCGAGCGGCTGTCTGGTGCTTAGTTGCCAGCTGTTGGGTTAAACTATGACAAACAGAAACAAATTTCAAGTCTTGTACACCAAAAAGGACACAGGGCCTTCATAATGGGGCAAAACCCAACAAATCTTGCAGCTTGCTAATAACTTACGGAAAGCAACAAGGCATGCAGTGGCCCTGTAAGAAATTAATGAACTTGGACTACACTGATAGAAAACACTTTATATACTTTATATACTTCTTCTATTGTCAAATTCTTAAAATGACATATTAGTGATAGAGAAGTACTAATACTAATAAAAGATTATACTGAACATCCCACTGTGCAGTACAAGGCAGGTGACATAATTCACTGATGAATATATTGATATTAGCAGATAAAAGAATGTATTTGAGTTCAGGCTGTTCTGAGACTTATTTTTCCAAGATGAGATCTCTGATATCTGTCATACCCTCATCTTACCAGACAAAAATATTTAGTACAATACTGGATACTTTGCTTTATTGAAAGGGCTGCCTAGGTTTTGCAAGAAAGTATGTTAAACTTTTATCTTTGTTTCTGCTGTGCAAGTTTATGGTGTTCTCCATTTCTTTAGTGTGACCTCTTAGAGAAAGAACCCTAACAAAGAAAGAAGTAACAGCGTGATCTGTATTTGAGCCTCTGAAGAAAGGTTAGGAAGAGGATGGCAACAAATTGCAGGAGAAAAGGAAATTTCCCAGCCCCTTACTTCATGTCCAAATCACTTAGTCCTGAGGTTCTGAAGGTGCCTTCTAAGATGTGGATGCGTGATCTCAGACTTCTGGGACTGGATTTGCCCTGGTGCGGAGCATTCAAATATATGCAAATTTAAGTACTAAGAAATCAGACCTTGGCCCAAATTTTCAAGCAAGACCTCTAATCCAGAGCAACTGTTTGACAGGTTTTTTTTTGAGATATCTGTGCCAGCTTCTCAGAAGTGCCAGGACCAACACAGCTAAGTGGGAGCAGTGGAGGATTCTCTCTTGGTGACTGGTGTCCCTGCCTGGTCACCCAAAAAGTGAGACACAATGTGTGTTTGAAAGTGAGGGCAAACCACTTATCTAAGGGTAGCTAGACTGACTGTAAGTATCTACAACTTCTTTTTTTCCCCTGAATTTTTGAGATCTGTACGCCAGCCATCTTATACAAGCCCAGCTCCCTCAGCCTCTTCTCATAGGACAGATGCTCCAGTCCCCTCACCATCTTTGTAGCCCTCCGCTGGACACTCTCCAGTAGCTACTCATCTTTCTTGAAGTGGGGAGCCCAGAAATGGACACAGTACTCCAGATGGGGCCTCACCAGGGCAGTGTAGAGGGGAAGGAGAACCTCCCTCGACCTGCTGGCCACAATCCTCTTGATGCATCCCAGAATCCTGTTAGCTTTCTTGGCAACCAGGGCACACTGCTGGCTCATGGTCAACCTGTCGTCCACCAGGACACCCAGGGCCCTTTCCACAGAGCTGCTCTCCAGCAGGTCTGCCCCAAGCCTGTACTGGTGCATGGGGTTGTTCCTCCCCAGGTGCAGGACCCTGCATTTGCCCTTGTTGAACCTCATCAGGTTCCTCTCTGCCCAACTCTCCAGCCTATCCAGGTCACGCTGAATCGCAGCACAGCCTTCTGGTGTATCTACCACTCGTCCCAGTTTGGTGTTGTCAGCAAACTTGCTGAGGGTACATTCTAACTCTTCATCCAGGTCGTTGATGAAGAAGTTGAACAAGACTGGGCCCAGTACTAACCCCTGGGGGACACCACTAGTTACTGGCCTCCAACTAGACTCAGCGCCGCTGATGACAACTCTCTGAGTTCTGCCATTCAGACAGTTCCCAATCCACCTCACTGACCACTCATCCAGCCCACACTGAAGAAGAGAAGGCTGCGAGGGGACCTAATAAATGCTTACAAATATCTCAAGGGCGGGTGTCAGGAGGATGGGGCCAAACTCTTTTCAGTGGTGCCCAGCGACAGGACAAGGGGCAATGGGCACAAACCGCAGCATAGGAAGTTCCATCTGAACACGAGGAAGAACTTCTTCACTCTGAGGGTGACGGAGCACTGGAACAGGCTGCCCAGGGAGGTTGTGGAGCCTCCTTCTCTGGAGATGTTCAAGACCTGCCTGGACAAGGTCCTGTGCAGCCTGCTGTAGGTGACCCTGCTTTGGCAGGGGGGTTGGACTAGATGACCCATAGAGGTCCCTTCCAACCCCTACCATTCTGTGATTCTGTGAAAAGCAAGAAAGCTGATCGCATGCTAAATAATTTTCAGAGTGAAATACTAATGCAACTGCTTTCAATGGCAAAATTCCCACTGACTTCTGTGTGGGCAGAAATGTGCCTCATATATTAATTCTGCTTTCAACTGAGTGCATTACTGCTTCTCTATTCTGCCATCTTAGGTAATAATTTGTTCCAGCTTTAAATGACCATAGAGAAGCTATTTACAGCAAATTTAAAGGTTGACTGACGCGTGGAATTCTAACTCTATGACTTTTCATTACTTCAGCCATGAGATTATATACAGCATACCACGTGTATAGAATAAAATGCGACCTACCTAGCGTGGGGTCATACTCCCAGATGAACCGTTTGGTCAGGAAGCGTACGACGAGAGCTGTAGGAACAAAAAGATTCCAGGTGAGTTGCACAAGCCATCAACTCATCTAGTTTTTAAAGCTTTCCCAGCAAACTCTTCTGTGTGAATGGGCATGTAGCAGCTCCTCTGAAGTGTAAGCAGAATTCAGCATTGCTTATTGCAGCAGTTGAGACCTTTTCACCGTTTGTGGCCCACTTTATACTTTTATAGTGGGGAAACAAAATGAAAAAACCAAAACTCTTTACAGCATTAATCATTTACCCATGTAACAATGCAGAACAAAGAATACCAGGAAGTTTTCGATGGTAGTCTCTAAACTTTTTCCACATTTTTTTTGGTCACAATAGTTTCTACCATTAAAAAGCAAAACCAACTCCGTTTACAGTGCTACAAGCAGATGACCTTTGAAAGAAACACATTATTTTGGATGCTTTGGATTTCCCATAAACAGTGGAAAAATGGTTGGCAGTTTTTGAATCAGGATGCTTTGAAACTTCAAACCAGGGGTGCTCAAAATAATTTGATTCTTGAAAACTTTCCCTTACTATGTTTTGCCTACTCATCACTTGAAGATCATGCTACTTATGTCCTCATATTTAATTTTTTCTATCCCTCCACCTCCTTTAAAAACAATCTATAACGGCTTTGTCAGGATATTGCTTATGTTCTAACTTGAATCTAAGCAGTGCGTTGAACTTGTAGTGGTGTCAATGCAGCGTTTACCACTGCCAACTACTCAAAATCCCTTCTGCATTTCCAAAACGGAGCTAGAGATATCACTGAACTAGCTATGATTTCCTATAGATGAAATCACTGAAAAGTTTTCCTTGTCATCAGGAACATTACGGGATTGTTCTGTTGTTTTTTCAGTTCCAGACAGACAGTCAAAGGTGACAGGTAAACCCAGTTCTGATCCTTTTCAAAATTAAAGCCATGAGAAATGTCCCACATCCCAGATTTCTATGCTCAAGAGTAGGGCAAAGCAACACTCTGCAGAATAAATATAATTAATTAAGCTTTGCTTAATCAGAACCAATTTTTAAACACAATCAGAAAATTAGCTTTCAGGAAGATTTAACCCTGCCTCACAATTTGAGGGGTAATAAGAAGCTGATCCTAAGGAAATGAGATCACTACACAAGAAGTAATTTTAAACTGGTGTTATTTTAAGTTTCCATTTTCCTTAGGAAATCCTATTTTTAATTTTTTTAGCCTTTGCAGAAATGCTCTCCTTGGCCCTCAGTGTGAATGTGGCAATTCTTAGCCAAAGCAGCTTCTCAAGTCACAGTTCTAAAGTGGATGACATACTACACGAAGATCTGTGTAGGTTATTTTCCATCCATGATGTCTGCACCAGGACTTTTTCCCCCCACAATTTACCTCAGCTGGAATAGTTTAAACATCTTGATGTTTCCAAAGTTTGGTCATGACTCTCTTCTAATTGCTACTAAAATACAAAGCATGGTTGGTTGCGTTTATTTTTCCCCCATTTTGACTGTGGAAGTGATGCAGGGTAAAAGTTCTCCTGAAAGGCTTTCAGAAGGCTCCTTACCATCATCTTTTTTAAGAACAGACTTTCTTCTTTCACAGCTGTACTCTGAAGTAGAAGCAGTGATGATGTGCTACCTGTGTTGCAGTGCCTTACTCTGAGCCTGTGCTTGGACCTGGAGTAACTAATGAAGAGAAAGAAAAGGCAGAAGAGAGTGGGAGAACCCATCCAGCTTTTTTTGTATTTAAACATGGTCCACTTAGCCATGACAATATTGTACTTGTCAATTGAAATTACTGAAGAAGGCTCAAAGTGATGAAAGGTACTGGAAGAAAGTCTGTCAAGCACTGATGTCTGAGACAGGTGGTGGGAGCCGCAGCTCTGAAGGAAAAGAGGGAGAAGAGCTGATTTTGGAGGCAGCCCAAATAATGGAGGTGAGAAGGTGACAAGTGATAAGAAGGAAAGGCAGAACTTGACGGCAGCTGCTGAGATGAGACTGGGAGAAGAGAGGTACAGCTTTGTATACGGGATGGAAAAGGTACAGGCGTTGAGTGCTACAGAGGTGAAGAACTGGAGATCACAGATGTAAGCTCTGGTGCGGAGGCAAAAAGTAGGTTGTGTTTGTCTCCAGCAGGGAGGTCTGTATGCAGAACTAATAAATAATCGCATACGCAGGAGGGAGATGAAGAAAAGAAAGCAAGGAGGGGAGGTGGCTGCCACTCACAAGGCCAGATGGCAATTAGTCTCCCTTGCTGGCAGGACTCAGTGGGGAGCCCAGCGAGTCACTCATTAGGCATTGCCGGTAATAAAGTACTCGCATAAGGCTTGCTTGGGCCTGGTTAAGGGAAGAAAATGCCACCTCAGCACAACCCCGGGTGAGTGGGGAAGCGTCAGCTTCAGAGCCATGTGCTCCGCGCCAGTTCTGGGGGCACCACGCTGGGGGCTGTGCAGAGCTGCTGTCCCCATGGGGCTGGCTCTGCTCAGCCTCCCCACTCCCAGCCTGGCCGAGCACCTCGCTCCTGGGAAAGCTCCTGCTCTCCTTCATGGCACTGGTGACAGCCCATCCTATGGAGCTTTTCACTTCTGTACATTTTCACAAGGCTGAATATTAGCAGCTGCATTTCACAGATAGAATCATAGAATGGTTTGGGTTGGAAGAGACCTTAAAGATCATCTGGTTCCATGAGCAGGGACACCTTCCACTAGACCAGGTTTCTCAGAGCTCAATCCAACCTGGCCTTGAATGCTGCCAGGGAGGGGCCAGCCACAGCTTCTCTGGGCAACCTGTGCCAGTGTTTCACCACCCTCATGGTGAAGAATTTCTTCCTAATATCTAGCCTAAATCTGCCCTCTTTTATTTTACAGCCATTCCCCCTTGTCCTATCACTACACACCCTTGTGAAAAGTCCCTCTCCATCCTTCCTGTAGGCCCCTTCAGCTACTGGAAGGCTGCTATAAGGTCACCCCAGAGCCTTCTCTTCTCCAGGTTGAACAGCCCCAACTCCCTCAGCCTGTCCTCATGCTCTTGATCCAATGTCTGTTTATAACTATTGCAGACTACGCTGGATGGGAAATGTCTTCACTTTTGCCTCCTTAGGGGTTCTTAGCAGATGGGCCCCTGACATCCAATTGAGTCTTAAAGCAATGCATGTGACTTTGCTATCTGATATGACTGAACACAGTCAATGAGAGGAGAGCCGGGAAGGGCATCCAAGCGCTTGGGCTGTCAGTCCGGAGACCGGCTTGATCCGCCTAGAGCAGAGGTATTACTGTGGAGCCATTTTGTTTATGTTGAGCTCACTTACTATCTGTACACAGATTACATCACTTTTGTCTTAGTAAAATAACTTCTGCCAGCAGAAGAATCAGAAGGGAGGACAATAAGGAATTCACTACACTTAGAGCTGTAGCCCTCAGATTTCTGCTGCTGGCATAAATTACATTTTGGGCAAAGCAATAAAACTTGCCCATGCCCTTAGCAGTGACGCATAGAAAGAGTTGAGATGGGCATTACTTCTTTCTCACCTTGGCAATGGTGTGTGCACCCTGTTTGACCCGTCAGCCCTATTTAGAGATGCTTAACTTGAATACTAATAATGAGCCAAAAATAACCCAGTACACTAAAAAAAAAATCCAAATGCTGGGGTTTGATTCAAAATAACATTGAGGTTGAGAATGGAATTATTCACACAATTTAATCAGAAAATAATGCATTTTCAGACAATGTTCATATTAAAATGATAATTTCCAGTGTTTAGCCTCAAAGAAGATGAAATGCATTTTGAAGCAGGCAGGATTTGCATCAATGCAATACCCAATAGGAGTGAATTTCATGGTCCTCCACTGAGACTAGTCCAGGCTTTTCCCTGAAAACTTACTGCTTGTGAAATACAAGAATTTGCAGGCTTAGAAGGAAAGAATCTCCAAAAAACTGCAATTTGGATTCCCACTGTGTTTTTCGGCAACATGACCATTACCTAAGGGAATTGATGTAATGTCCCAGCAAAGGAAGAACAGACTCGTGTCTCTTTCTGCCTTTCCTCACACCCTCACTTCCAAGTCAGCTGTTCCGTACAGGGTTTAAATTAGGGCAGAACTTGGCCCAAGACTTTCATTCACTCATGTTTAAACCTTCTGCCTTAAAAGTTATTCTTGGAGAAGAAACACGACTATCTGTCAAATACATTTGCACTGTAATTCCACTGAAGACAATGAAGTTATACCAAGAATTAACTAGGCACATAAACTGAGATTATCAAACACATAATTAATCAATTTCTTTGGTACTGGAGTGGGTGAATCCCTTACTCAGCTTTAAAAATCTCAGTCCGTATCTTTTGGAACTTTTTTTTTGGTGTTTTGTGTCTTGCTTTAGATCTTTGTTTGGATTTAGTAATACATAAATGCTCTGGCTAAATTTACAATCTGCCTGGATACATATCATCACAAATTTGTTATCGTTCCAGCTAATACAAGCTGAGCTTTTGGGGGAAGAATGGAAGCAGGGTTTTATTTGATAAACATCCTCCTTCCCCAAAAGCTACAGAGTTCAAAGTTATTCTAAGAAAAATAACAGTTCTCCACAGTGAAATAACTGTATGATGACTCTTTTATATCATGAGAATTTTCAGCTACAAAAATGGTCTGAAAGTAGTCCCATTATTTAACTTCTCAACAAGTCCATTCCTGGTGCCATGATGATGTGCCATCAGTAAACCATACTTGGCAGGAGAACCAGAGTGGTTAAAACCAGAGGTTATAATGATCAAAAGGCACTTTCACAAATGAGGTATTCAATTTTTTTTAGAATGTATATTTTTGTTAAAGAGTTCATCTCCCATTCACCCTCTCAGTGGCCCCTCACGTACTGGAATTTCAGTCCCCTTGGAGCACGTGGTGGGACCCAGCCTGCAGCATGGTGGTGCCACAGGATTCCAGCATGCGATCTGCTGCCTCCTTGAACAGCTCTATGTCCGGCTGTGGGAAGTAAAGGATTGTTTTAAAGGCAGCACCATGAAAATTTAATTTGCTCCTGAAAGTGCAGGTCATTTAGGGGTGTGTGTTTTGGGGGGACAAGTATGAGCTTATAATGCAGAGTCCTTCTCTGATCCTGGTGTGTCATGGATGCAAACGCACAGGCATCACTTCTGGCTCTGTGTCTGTGGGCCTGGGTTTGCTTCAGTTTTGACAGTACCTCTGGCAATTCAGTGATGGGGGGGTATGAGTGGCGAGTGAGACGACAACAGGAGGATTCCTCTGCATTCCCTCCTCTCTTGGTTTGTTTACTGTGGTCACTGCTGCTGTTGAGACCTAACACGCTTGTAGTAAACTACAAGGTAAATGAAATGCAGCAAACCAAGATCAGTGGGGAGGGAAAGGAAGAACTGTACCAAGTATAAAAATGGACTGTTTTACACTGCCTTGCTGTCTCAAACCCTGCATATTTTATGCATATTTTATTCACTGTCTTAAGCAGTGAACTGTTCAGAGAAATTGCTGTGTATGCTTGTATGTCTTTTTCTGTAACAGCACACGGAGATCCTCCACTGACTGATGATATAAATATAAAAGCTACATATACTTTTAGATACATCTATATCAATTAAATATAAATATCGGGTGTATGCTTCTTAATATACTTATATATACTGAATAGCAGCATATATGTAACAGCGTGTGTATATATATAGTATAATAGTAAATACAGACTAGGATTGAACGGCTATGTGATGAAAGGCGTTGCTCTTGCCTTTCAGGAGGTTATGTTGCTTAGTGTAATGTACGCCTTCTTCAGTGGTAATGATGTGGCCTTCAGTTCTGTGGACCCAAATCTGCATATCAAAAATGGGTCAAATGTCTTTTTGTTCTGGTGGGGTAAAAAGGGACCAGAATACCTGTCTCAAATCTCTATTTTTATCCCCACAGCAGGATCATGGACCAAACCAACATCCCATGTTCAAGTACTTCGCAAACAATAACATAATTTAAAACTTAAAACTGAATCACTGTATATTGGATTTATCTTTACAGTAAATAATATTTTACTTGCTGAATATGCATACAGCAGGACTTCAAAGGCTGCTTCAGATGCTAATTCAGTAGGTTGGTCAACTAAATGTCAATAACCAACCTTCTTTTGACAGGTTGTTTGGAAGGACCATGCTACTGTGGAAGAGACAGAGACCACAGTCCTACTCATTTGTGGTTTTTAGCAGTTTTCATCAGGATATTCATCCTTTGGCCTGATCAGTGTAATTAGTGTCATTTTTAAAATGGCTGTTACTTTTCAGTTTCTACTACAAAGTTTTGGGGACTGTTTCTTTTGTTAGTGGCAATTTCAGTTTATCTCAGATGTGACTGCATTTCACTGCTGTGGGAAGTACCTGATTATAGGAACTTTTGAGTGGGAAAGGTCTGGAGAAAAGTAACTTGTTTCAAGGAGCTCAGCTGAAAAACTCTGGCAGTCCATAGCATGGTGTATTCACTAATTTCATCTCAACTGTCTTAGCAGACTGGAAGGAAGCACTACATCATATTATTTTGCAAGCGCTTCTTAACTGCAAGGAATGAAGTAAACTGCTTTTATCAGAGCATGCACATTAGTTCTGCCACCACTGAAAATGGACATAAAAATCATTGACTTCAGTGCAATGAAACTAATGCTTGCAGGTGCTCATGACACAGAAAGGTAAGCCATCTATTTCCCACCTTGCACGAGGGTAATTGCTCTCCCTGGGTCCACGCTTCTTGCCAGGGTGATTGTTAACCCTGTGCTCTGCTCTCTGTGTGTTGCTGCTCTCTCGCTCACACACCAGGCCATGTACGGGCTGCCCAGGCTTAGGGGTGCGACCTCCCTGCGTATGCCCGGGCACGGGGTCTTGTGGATGCTCCAGCTCTTCTGCAACATCTAGCTATGCCTTGGTCCTGCTTTCACAGGCTTGCAGCTTTCACATGAATCAAGTTTGGTGTTAGGGAATTGTTAACATCTCCCTTCACTGACAGATGTCTGGACTCCAGGTTAGAGGCAAAATTTGCCACTACTCAGAGACTGGGGAGAAAGCAATCTTGGCAAAGGCAGAATGAAGGCCACCTTCCTTATTCAGTACCGAATACAGAAAATACAGGGGTTGTTTGTCAAAATCTTTGATTCTAACCACATCCTGATGTTAATAGCAGGATGTTTTTCTTGTCTTGCTTCTGGTGTGGTAATTTCATGATAAAAAGAACCTCTCTGTATGTTCATCTGGAGTAGTCTACTGTGAATTTCAAAAAATAGTCATTCACCCCATCTCCACTGAATGGGAGGATTTTTGCAGTAATGTTCTACCCGTTGCCTTCTGTGCTGGAGGCGTTTCTTTTACAACGGTTGCTGCATACGTAATGCAAGCAGGAGGCTTAATTTATAGTATGTGATCCCATTCCGTAACAGTCTGTTCCAATATAAGGCTGTTTATTCCACAGGACTCCTCTCCTATAAAAGATAAATGATCAGACTGGTGTATCTAAAGGTTTCGATCCTTTTAGGAACACACTGTGTAATATCCATACTTCTAGCATTTCTCCTCTCTTGACTTTATTGTGTAACTGGTTATGTTGCCCCTTTGTGAAGACTAAACTTTCTGGTGTGCTATTACTAACACATCTGGTTTTCCAAAACACAGTTAATGGTAACACCTCCAGATGTTTGTGTGTTTGAGACAGAGTATATTTGTGATCCGGCTGCCAAGCAAGGCTTACGGACGAAATCACACAAACGACTGTTGGGTTTCTACATGACTGGTGCAGCTAAGGTTTGAATTTGTATGCTCATTTGAAAGATACTGGACAAAGTAAAGCAGAACAAGATTCTCAGTATAAAACATTGATGTAAACCCCAACCCCTCATCTCCAGGTGAAAAATAAAAAAAGCTTAATTTTTATTTATTTGAGAAAGAAATCAAAAAAGAAAGAAAGTATTTTCAGAAGAAAGGAGGAGTGGAAAGCTTTTAAAAAAAATCAGGTACTTAATTAAGACAATGAGAAGATGGCAAAATTTTCATGGAGTTGTAGCTTTTTTGTACTTTTTCCCTTAACATTTCTCCCAGTGTTGACTTTAGAAAACATGCCACTCTCCTCTCCTGGTCAAATTAGTTTGTCATCTTTAAAAAGGAAAAAGAAAGAAATAATGGAGAGAATTCTATAATACTTTAGGTAGCAGGATGAACTTCTGGTATTGTCAAAGCATTTCTGAATGAATCAATTTTTAATGGAAAACGCACTTTGAACAAAAAGGCCATTTTTTTTTTTGAGGGAAGCTAGCTTTTTAGATTTCTCTTTCAAATAATGCCTGAACACCTCGGCTTCTTTTTTTCCCAAAGAACCTGTATTTTCGGCAGTGTAGATTTGAAACAAATCCAACCTCACTAGCCACCTTTCTGTTTGTTTATTTCCTGTGGTATTATTTTACATTGCACTGGAGCAATGTGTGGGATTAAACTGTGTCTTTTGAACCAGATGCCACTGTCACAGGGAGGTGGCAAAGATGCACTTTCTCGGTTGCAGCATTCAGCAGCCACTCGGCTTCAGCTGATCTGTACGTCCCAAGAGGGTTCCAAGTTGATTTTGCTCTGCCAGTGCTGAGCCTGGCTCAAGGCACAGGGAAGGTGAATTACTTGAAAGGGTTCCTGAGAAGGCAGGGCTGGCTGGCCATTCTGGAGATGCCTTGAGCTGCCCCTAGGATGGTGTGGAGCTGCTGTCTCGTTCCCTGCCGGTGCAGAGGGAGGAACACGCACGGGCACAGAAGGAAGCAGCAGCCAGTGCAGGAGTGGGGATTTTTGTTGCTGTTTTGTTGTTTGTTTATTTGTTTTGTTGTGGGGTGTTTTGTTTTGGTTGTTGGCTTGGTTTGTTGGGTTTTTTTTTAAGGCTCTCCTTCAGCTCTTGCTCTGATCCTGGTTCTCTCTCCCTTCCCAGGCTCAGAAGGCAAGTGATAAATAGGAAGAACTGGAAGAAAGGGGACAGAAGTGAAGCTGCCTTATTAGAGCAGGTCTGCGTGTCCTGGGAGAGCTGTGGACCACTTTCACAGGGAGTAGGGGAGGGAGCATGGTCTCACACCCAAAAGACATAAGGAAATTCTGCCAACCAAGTGAAAAGCCACCTCTGCGTGAATGCTTGGTCAGGGTAGGGACTGGTTCACAAGGCCCAGCCATTCTGCAAGAGCATCCTGGCTGCCAGATGCAACCTGGCCACAAATACTCACCCCTGCCTAAGGGGGAGGCTGCTGGTAAGGAGCTCAGTGAACCGATTTGCCCCATGCTGGGGTTAGTGCTGCATAGTCGGGGGGGTGGGGCTGGCTGGTGTTTCACTATCCTGCTGACTCCTGTTCTTGCCAGGAGCAAAAGATGTTTTGTTTCACTTGGTATGTCCTGGTCTGAAAAATTCCTTCTGGAAAGGAGCAATTTACTCTTTTGCTGCTAGGCTGAAGACTTAGTGTAATTCTAAATGCTTAAAAATAGGGTTTTATTAGGCCCTGGTGAGTCAGCCTGAAAGAAAGGGCAGTCAGTATACCGCGAGCAAGGCCACTGGCATTAATGCTGGATCACTGCCTGTATTTCTGACCTTCACAATGGCCAAAAGTACATTTGTGAAAGCGCCCTGCTGTGCTACTGCTTCACTAAGTCTGTACAGAGCAGCACAAATGGTAACTAGAAAAGGCATAAAGTGTCCCTTCTTCTCTCATTTGCCTCAGAAACCTGGTGATGTAAAGGGATGCAGAGCTCCCTGTTTCATTTTGGTAGGCAATACTGGCTGTTTCTGTGTGGTCAGAGTCTGAACTATCTATCACTCTCTTCTCAGCCTGACTGGAATAATTTTCTTGACTTATTTTAAGACTGTGTATACTTTATCAGATGAGACTACAGCTCGCATCAAATGAAAAACAAGCTGTTCCCTGGCTTTTTCTGTGATATACTTCATTACTTTAACGTGCACGCCCTAGCTTTCTGGGTTTGGTTCCATGGAAGTGTCAGATAACCTGGAAAAACTTTACATTGCAATTACAATCCAGCTGGAGTACGATATACGGGAAAATCTTGAAAGATCATATGTCCTGTGCAATTTCCAGCTTTCTTTGACAAATGAGCTTAGGTGAACACTAGAAGTTCATAACAGCCCTATTGACTGATTTGTGGCTCATCAATCAATAGATGCATGCCTGTAAGGTGCCTATGTCACAGGGAAATGAAGAATTAGAGCAACAAAATACAGTGAGAACTGACTCATGGATTTTTCATGATGCTCTTTTCTATAAGCCTGATGACATAAGCATTGATATATGTTACATCTTTTTAATACAGTGCACAATACAATACTTATGGGAACCCATTCTTTTCAAATTCTGATATTAGTTGACTTTACACTGCAGCTCCTTGGCTACCTGGAATTTTAAAGGCAGAAGGTAAGGAATTGTTTTCTTTCTGTGGCTCATTGCCAAGTACCTGAACCAGACACCTGGAGAGGTTCCCGGAAGAACGAGTGGAGAAAGGCACGTGAGAACAGATATGTCAGACAGTGACATAAACCACAATGGTTTTCAGGCTTGTGCTACTAGTTACTAGCAACATGGTGTATAATCTTCCAACTGTCTCTAGCATCTCATGGAAACTGGTGGCAAATGTCCTGGCGGCTGTTGTCATGATTTAGCTATGGGTTTTTTTTACCCTCCCTCCTTTTTTCTGTGTTGTTAAGACATCTGTTCCTGTTACTTGGCTGCCGCCTGGAATCTTGAAGTTTTGTTTGTACCAGCAATGTTTTTTTTTTACAGCAAATAGCTTTGCCATTAGACATGGAGAATTAAGAGACACAGCAGTAGGAGCAGAGAAGCTCTTTAAGAGGTAAAAGTATCATTTCCACAGTAGGGTCTGTGATGCTAAAGAACAAGAAAAGTGAATGATGAAAAGGCTGTGATGAGCAACTGACATAAAACATAAGTTAAATGCCATGGACCACCTGCTTCCTTCTCACAGCACAAAGAATTATGTTGCAAAGTGGAGAAATGATTAGCTGAAGAAGAAAGCTCTATCTGAACAAAGGTTTTCTAACGTTCTGTAGAGATGCTCATTTCCACAGGCAATAAAAACCCTAAGGGAGATGGAACTTGCAGCCACCTAATGGTATCTCACAGCATCACCTGTAGCATCACTTTTCTTTTGTGGAGAAGGCTGGAAGTGCAGGTGTGGGCAGAGAGCAACTTTTCATAAATCACGAGTGATCAAAGCTGGTTTAAATCTAAAGCCTAACTGGTGATTTGCCTGGTCTCACATCACTGCCTATCCCATACAACCACTGTCAGTAGGAAGATGAATTCATCCCATAATGTGGAAGCAATGTTTTCCTATCAGAGCTAGGACATGTTTGGATGGGAAAAGATAAACACTGCCAAGTGGTCCAGCCAGTATACTGCAGTGCCGTGTGCTTGGCTCCCACTACCAGTGACAGCATTAAATGAATTTAAACTAATTCATTGTTTTGGTAAACAACTATCATCTCCTATCTCTGGCTGCAACTACAGTTTTATGAGCACTCATTTGGTGCCTATAATAATGTAGGGGTTATTATTAGCCTTCTGCTTGGAATTTGGACACACAATCCTGGGAACTGTTCAGAGTAAACTTTAAAATTATGTGTGTGTGTGGTAGGGGGAAAGCATGATCTAAATTTAAATGGTAAATTTCTGCTTTTCCAATGCTTAAGGGCATTCAGCTAATAAACATCATATGCTTTCAAACAAAATGAAAACCACAGTAGTATATAATGGATGCTGTAAAACCTCTGACTTCTCTCAAGTCTGAAACTTGGAGGATTAACATAACTTAGTTTACGATGTTCATCACAGCTGCCAGGAGACCTGGCCCTGCCTCCCCAGAGTGCAGTAGCTACAGGGAGTGTTATTCTGGTCTCAGCTAGCTAATTAGCTGTACTTAGTTAAAAGTCTGTATTAAAGAGGAAGCTCTGCTACAATTATTCATGCTGAATAATGACTTACACCCCCAAAATCTGAGGTGTTATCTTTGTGAGATTCTCTTGTGCATAGAAATTATGTAGACAGCAAAGATAACAAGTCATATTCAGGACTCTTCCAGTCATTATCTCATTCAGTGATTTATCCAGTTTAAAGTGACCTTAGTGATGGAATTCTCTTCATTCCTTTTACATGAGGCTGCAAACACCAAGTTCCTGTTTGTTCTAGGTGAACGTTAAAGATCTCACGGCAGTTTTGCAAGTGTGTTGTGTTATCTTTCCCTGCTAGGATCCTCTCCTCCATCCTGGGGTTCAGTGGGTACGTGCCACTGCAGTGGGTAACGCCAGGTGCTCAGAGATCCTTCAGGACTAAGGAAGCTTCTAGTTATGGTGATATTAACTTCTATTATTTTCTCAGACCAGTGCTAAGCCTCTCATCACTGACTTTTTCTTTTAATGCTTTTTTTAAAGAACACTTCCTCAGTTTCACCCTATGATCTTTTTAGAGTGAGCAGAGAGAATATAAACAATTCCACTTTCTCTGCCAGCATTTGAATACAGCAATATACATTTTTTTTCTCCCGTTACTGCCCTGCAGAGTGCTGTATACTGTGTCTGCGTTTGCTTAACCGTTCACGATGACATCATATGAGACATGAGGAAACACAGCCCTGGGAATCTATAATCTGACAAGTAAGAAAACCTCCAATTTCTCTTTATGAAGGCTGATGCAGTGGCTAGGGAACCAGTTCAAGATGTGGTTTGTCCCATGCTTCGCCATGCTTTTTGTTTGGCTTTGTCCAGAATAACGGACAACTACATTTTCAGAGCTATCAGCATGCCCAGCAGGGCAGATGGGTAGCCAGTGTTATACCCTATAATATTTAAATGCTGTTGGTCTCTAAGGCTACCCTTCCCTCGAGTTCCCCCACCCATCTCTTCCCCCCAGGTCTCTTGTTGTCACCCCCTAGTCTGTAGCTCTCCAAGTCCACCCACCCAGTCATGCTGATTCACGTGTTTGTGGGGATAAGCTCTACGTGGAATTAATTAAATTATCCTGATTCAGAAGATGCTCTTTCTCCAAGGCTGTTTGTTTGGTTTTTTTTTTTCTTTTGGTTAATCGTGATCGTTCCACTCATTCTGAGAAAGGCATGATGCCTCCAACAGCCAAAGTGGCCAAACTGAGAGCAGAAGGTGGTCTTGTGGGAAATGTGGGGAATGCTTAAATTGGCTTTGCGGCTGGAGAAAACACAACTTGGACCTTGTGATTTCACTTACACTAGGACATCTATTGAATTTTTTTTTGTGACCTATCTTCCTTTTTCAGCCCCTGAGCAGCTTTTGAAAAATCTGGTCTTTAGTTTCTCTGCCCATTCCTCAGTTCCATCTGGAACCTGGGTGTAATGGCACTACGGCTGGGATAAATGGATTATCACTGCAGATAGGCTGATGCTGACAAAGCAGAACGGTTTTGGAAATATAAATAGTACTTTTTATTTGGATGCTGAAACAATGCTTTCACAGATGTACCTTTAAGGAAAGCATTCATTTTATGTTATTGTTTGTTAGAAGCTGCATTTTCAATGAGCTGTGTACAGACAGCAAGAATACTCTGTTGGTTCCTTACTGCGCTTAAAAAAGGAGGCAAATCTACCTGGCATTTTTAACCTTCCTGATGCACCCTGACATAGCCTCCCCTGAAGATAAAGATGAGTCTCGTGGTCTCACAAATGATTCTGCTGCAGGGTGGGATGAACTCTTCAGCTCCAGCTGAGTTCAGCCAAAGCCAACTTTCTTACAGTAGGAAGGGTTATTTTTCAAGCAGTCTGATCCTCTCGTTGTTGTTTTGGGTTCATATAGAAGAAAAGATACCGTCTTTAAGCTCCACTTACAGGTATTGTCCTGCCCTGTGGGCTTGCTGTTTAGATGGCAGAGCACCTGGGAGGGCTGTGGCACCTCCTTCTCATCCACCTGAGGCAGATGTGATGGAGCCCCAGGGGGGCAATAAAAGCCACAGTGATCCTGCTCCTGCCCTCCAGCAACATTGCTCTGTCACGCTCCTGCTCCAGGCAGGCTTAGCTACTCTATCTGCTTTTCCTGCTGTCCTGGAGGACGAGCAGTCAAGGCAGCAATTCCTGCTCTCCTCACTGTTATCGAGGTCAGAACTGGAGCACAAGCTGTGTTATTCCTCCTCATTCTCTGAATTCCCTCCCCTCCCACTCTTTAGGGTTTAGCCCCCAAAAAAAGCACAAGAAGTGGCAAGAAGAGATAAACAATTTACTACTCTAAAGGAATGAGCATGGTCTGGTTACAAAAGGGGCATAAGTTATACTCTCATTTTAATTAGATAAAGTACAGCGTTTAAAGGTACGTCACTCATTGATACAGGAGATAAGAAGGCCAGGACTGTGTTTGGGAAAGGAGAGAAGCAGCAGGCTCATTGCAACCTATTGTCAGATAAGTCACTGCGGCAGAAAGCATTGGCTGAAACAAAGGAAAACATTCCTGGAAATAAAGCTGACAATGAAAGGGCAGAAAACTCACACATCACTGAAATTATTCCTAGAGGAACATGCATTAGGTGGCTATTTTCGACTGGGCTGTCAAATTGTTCAACAGCTGGGAAGGGCCCTGCCATTGCTAAACCCAACTGTATATTTCTGGGATGACTTTTGTACTGAATTCTTCCTTCCTCGAATGGAGCCTGAGGCACAACCCACTGAAGTCATCCAACAGTTTTGCCTTTCTTTCTCTAGGTTGAAGATCATGCCCCTGGGGAGCTGTTTAGGTGTGATGAGATAAGGAATGTTCTCAAATTGATACCAGCAGCAGCCTCACCCCTACAAGAAAGAAGTTAAGACTGAAATCCCTGTGCTGTAATGGTTGGAAACAAGGAGGCCTAAAATTTAGCCTAAAATTCCTGTGTCCTAAAGCGGTCTCCTAAATACAGAGCTTCTCATCTCTCCAATGTTTTCTGTGTGAGGGTTCTTGCAAATATTTCACTAGTTTTTCCAAGTGTTTTATTTGCTCTTCGTGGCTCTGAAAAGCTTGTCTGAGCCTGGAAAATCATCTTGCATGTAAATTAAAGTATAACTGCTATGTTCCAACAGCTCTTACATGGATAGGCTTACTCCTGGTCTTTCTCTCATGAAAATTGGTTCAACTAAATCATCTTCATATATCCTGGGAAAAGGATTGTTTGGGCAGGGAACTCCTCGAAAACTGGCTGGCTACTTTTTCTCCCTACTCTTTAATTGCTCACCTGCTTGCCAGGGCCTTCCACAATGGTCTAGATGGTGCCGGCGGGAAGCACTGGAGCCACTCACCGGGGTTACTGCTGGGGGGGGGGTTAGGCAGTTGCTGTGGAGTGTGTTGGCAGGGTTAGCCCCTTGGAAGCATGTACTTTACAAGCGTCCAGTTTTGGTTGACGGCATCACTCCAAGTGCTTACCTGCCTCTTCATGCCATTCTCTGTAAGCCAAAGGCCTCATCTATTTATTCCAGCAGATCTTCAAGCTATGCTAATTACTAAAGAAAGTACGTAGCCTAACAGAGGAGAAAAACAACATCCCACAAACGTCCATAAACACACAGCTAAAGAAACACAGGCAATAACTGCTAGCTAGAATTAGACTCAGCTGTTGCTTCATTATGGTCCTGCTCCACCAGACTTGAGCTAGCTTCCCCCTAGCCGCGACCAGAGTGCCTAACACATGGCAGACGGACGCACTGTAAACCACAACAGGCAGCTAATGAATCCATAGAGGTATTGCAGTGTTGTGTGCCAAAGGAGTCATGGTAAAGACGCTGGTTTAGCACAATCACAGGCCAGAGTGGGGGGACAGGGGACTCAGATTTATAGAAGGGAAATAGAGGAAGTATGTAGAGTAAAATGAGCATTGTTATAACTATCACTGCCCTTGTCGGTAGAGATTTGACTGTAACTTTTTTGATTAAAATCCCAGTTTTTTTAGGCTATTGCCCCTCCAATGCCCCCCTCCCATTTTCCGAAAGAAAACCTGAAATACATCAGATTTAGGTAAAACTTCATAGCAGGTTTCCCCACCCTTCTGCTTGATCACTTTATCTTTCCTTTCCTGCCCTTTTAGGAAGGAATTTTACTTTTTTTTTTTTCACTAGAAGGATCTTAAGACAAAAAAATGTGATAACTTTTCTGCTAACTGTGGTTTGAACTAGTTCTTAATAATAATGTTCCCATACCTCCTCTTTCCCCTTACTCATCCAAATAGCATCAGCTATGTTTCCCACTGGTCTTCAGATTTCAGTATCTGTGTGAGTCTTGATTCTCCAGTGTAGACAAGTCAGTTGTGATCCACACAGAGGACAAGTCTATGATTTAAGCCCAATTAAATTCACTCTAATTCCATTTGAAAAGATTATGTAGCAGATAAACTTTCTTATGCTTCTCTCCAGTAGGACTTGAATTGCAGCAAGTATTTTTTTCTCCTTTGATCAGGAAAATAGCAAGTATCATAAACAGGAGGTTAATGAGTAACTAATCATTCTATAAGCTTGATGCATAGCTGCACAGCTGATGGCCCATAAGTCTTTTCACCTAGTCCTGGCAAAATGATTTTTCTACTGCTTTATAAGATCACAAAGCATATTTGTCTCCAAAAGCCCAATCTGAGCAAATTCCTACATAATTTGGTCTACGGTTGTCAAAATTCTGGATGACCCCAGCTTAAAAGATTGGGAAATCTTTAAAAGGCATTTGATTGATAGATTTCCCAGTCACTTCAGTGAGGTTAGATTTTTTTCAAAGACCCAAATCCAACATCAGCCTCTGCTTAAAGTTCTCATTTACCATGAGCTAAAGTATATTTAAGATATTAAGATGCAAATAGGGACCTAATCAGATTTTCCAGAAGCACCAAGTTTCCTGGCACTTATTTGCTGCTCCACAGACACACTTATGTTAAAAATTTTCGCCCTCAGTCCCTGTTTATAACTTGCAATTTCTGTCATTTTCATTATTTCCAAGAGGTACAATCCCTACTAGCTTTGCAATTACTAATACACCTATGCCAGTTTAGACTTCCATTATAGACTATATCAGCAATATATCCAATTATCCCTATAGCTTCTATTTTAAAATAATTGGAAGTTTTGTGCGTTAATATGGAACTGGATGAACAATACTATGGTATATGGCACAGCAAAGGAGAGGTGAAAACCACAGACATAAATCAGGAGCAAGTACAAAAGTGTTAGTTTTTTGTTTCCCCAGAGGTAATCGTGCTAACAATGTTTTTTCTGCAAGTCAAAGTAGTATATTTTTCAGCTGCATATTCTACCAGCAGTACTCAAATAGAGAAAGACAAGTAAGAGGGGCAATTCAGAGGCTTAGCTGAGAAATCATTACGAAGCTTCAAAGGTTTTTAGATTAGATTCTTAAGCCTAAACAAATCAGTGCCCAAGCTCTTGCACCCATCTTGCTTAACAGAAGTGAAATGTATAGTTGCTCACTTGCACAGTCAGCTAAACACAAGAAAACTTGGAGGCTTAGGCTAAGATCTAAGATGTGTTAGGGATCTATTTGCAATAGTGGGCTTTAGCCTCACAAGACTAATTTCTCCAAAATTTTTTTCCAGTTGACAGATCAGGCTTCCGCATTAGATTACAATCTGGAGGAACCCGTCTCTGTCCCTAGGGTAAAGAGCTCCAGGGAGCTAACGCCTACATTTAAGAATATTCTACCTGCTTTTTCCCATCACACACATTCAGCTTTCAATAGTGTTAGGGATATTTGGGTTCCATGAGTATGCAGGGTTATTTTGACTTACTGTAGGAAGGTTAGGGACAGCCCTAGGCTCTCTGTGAGTAAACGATGAGACTGTGGTTCTTCTACAGTGAATTGTTAAGAAAACTCCTCTGCTTCTCTGAGTAAGAGATGAGAGAAACAAGGGGCCGAAACAATCAGCACCAATCGACCAGGTTTGACTTGTGTTTGTACTGCAGACTGGGTAGGTTACCAGCCTAAATAAAAGCCAAACTCAGGCTTGACTCATCTGATCCAAGTAAAAAACAGTTTATCTTAAGCCTGAGGTTTTTGGTGTGTTAACAGAAAAAGGCTGCACTGAACCAGAGGCAACTCACTGTGAGCAGGATGCAGGCAGAGAAAGAAGCAAGAAATGTCAGTAGATCACCAGTGGAAAGGACAGCAAACACTGACACAGACAAATACAGTCCACATTTCAAGCCAAGTGACTTACCAGAAAAAGCAAAAAAAGCCCAATAGAGCCACATGATTCACCTTTCTGCAGAATTTCTATTTTGCCATTTAACTCCAGGGCTACTTCTGACATATAAATGAAAGCAGAGCAGAGAGTCACCCGCACAGATAATGAAGGCAATCCCCCGACCACGCTGCCTTTCCTTCCATTCTAGCCATGCTTTCATGCACTAGTTTTGATGAAGTGAGTTAGTATAGAGGCCTCCGGATCAGAGCATTGACCGTGGAGGATCCCCATTTCTCTGGATACCTTCCCTTTCTTTTGCCAGCTGAATGACAGGCTACTGCCAGAAAATCAACACAAAAATGTGCAGTTACATAAAGCCCAGGGATTCTAGCATGCTTTGCACGGTATCTCTGCTTTGCATTCAATCATCAGGGCCTGCTGAGCAGACCTGCTGCAGTTTAATTAGAGCGTCTGGGTCCACCTCCTGCTCCTCCGTAATAATATTAGTCAGAAGCAAACTGTCTGGTTCCTGCCTCTCCGAGGCTACCGTGAGCTGCTGATGTGGAGCTGGCCAGATTGGTTAATTGCATCCCTGACTTTTAAAGGTCAGGCCTTACAGAATCCAATAACATTCAGCAGATTTCCAAAACAAGGTAGATTGGAAAGAAGAGCCTGGATTCTTCCCATGAGATGCTGTCTGCTGAGCTGTGGGACAAGGGACAAGCCAACCACCCCTGCAGCGTCCCTCAGCGGAGCAGCCGGCCAGCCCGGCCGGCAAGGCCACAGCCAGGCAGCAAAGGGCAACTTCGAGGGCAGCTGCCCTTGGGGAATTCTGAGCAGATGGCATGGCACAGGGTTGCACTAGCTTCTGGGGGTGCACGCTTCAGGAGAGCGGACAGAGTAAGGGAAAAGTGTACCTGGAAGGAAGCTGTAAGAAGTCGCTACTCAGCTGACTTGCCTTAATGTAAGGGACTGCATCATGGCCTAGAAATTCTTCATCGTTGGCTTAGCCTAATAGGAAAGCTGAACGGTTGCTTGAGTAGTATCAGTTGGGGCAGAAAAACTCAGAAACCTGCAAATTGGCTTGAGAAGAATAGATGTTTCAGTAAAGGATCAATGTCCTCAGTTTTGTGTATGATCTAACTGCCCCTGCGAGGAAGGGAGTGCATCTGCTGAGGGGAACACCTAACTGGGATCTACCGTTTGTACAGTTTATTCATCAAAGGTAATAAAACCTGTATTTCAAAAGCAAATTGTCTTCCGTTTTAACGTCCTTCACAGGAGAGAGCCCAGCAATCTGCACTGTAAGGGCCTCTCTTGGCAGAGGAGGGGAGGCAGCTGAGGGCAATAGCTGCAGCAGGTGGGGGCTTCCTTGGCAGGAAGGAAGGAAGGAAAGGTGACCCTCAGCTGGGGTGCTCCTTCTTTCCCCAAACAGTTCCATTCCTCTTCATGCAAGCACCTGAATGAAGTGGCTGTAAGTCCTAAAAATCTCCAGTCCTGCCACTGTTTCCAATTCAGCCTGCCTTGAGCCAGGTGGTCTTCACTGCAATAGCTACAGAAAGGGGTAAGTTTTGAGAGACGTCAAAGAGGAGCTCTTGCTCCACTGCTTGCAGAGGAAGAGCTGTCAATGTGTTTGATTACATCTGGGACTTCCGCTCTCCTCTTCTTGGCAGCCAGCCTGCTTTAAAATCTTTCCTTTTGCCAATCCACAACTGAGTTTATACAAGATAAGTAGATTATTTTTTTGTCTTTCTGTGGTTGACAGCTTTCTAATGTTGTTTACCGAGCAAAAAGTTTGAACAATGACTTTTATTTTTTTCCTTGCTTTTCTTCATCCTTTTTCATCCCTTCTTACTGTGCTTTTAAGGGCTTTGTCTCTTGAATTTTAGCTTGGCTTTTGCATGTGCTTATTTTCAGCTGACTTGCATGTAGAGGATATTCAACTGAACATGCAGTTTGGGTAAGGAGATGTTTACAAACTGATACTAAAACACTCTGCTTGTTTGTACAAAACAGTAATTGAATAAACACTAGTTATTAGTTTACTTGCATACTTGCTTTGCATTCTTTTACTTGTTTTCGACAAACAACATAGGAGTGTTTGTTTTATAATTGGTAGCATTTAGAATATTCCCCCCCCAAAAAAAAAAAAAAAAA
>Ga0065711_1027542_pt1 | contig 48284 bp, 23 predicted proteins | sample Hoacrofraction12_FD_59098 | JGI IMG/M metagenome (GOLD analysis project Ga0065711, IMG submission 59098) | Hoatzin crop microbial communities from Cojedes, Venezuela - Epithelial fraction 12 v2 (version 2) | ecosystem: Host-associated > Birds > Digestive system > Esophagus > Crop | place... | reverse complement strand
GGGCAATGGGCACAAACTGAAGCAGAGGAAGTTCCGTCTGAACATGAGGAAGAACTTCTTCCCTCTGAGGGTGACGGAGCCCTGGAACAGGCTGCCCAGAGAGGCTGTGGAGATATTCAAGACCCACCTGGACGTGGTTCTGTGCAACCTGCTCTAGGTGACCCTGCTTTGGCAGGGGGGTTGGACCAGATGATCCCCAGAGGTCCCTTCCAACCCCTACCATTCCATGATTCTGTGACTACTGCCACTAACAGGAGGGCAGCTTTCCATTAGTGAGTGAACTGTAATGTCCCTGTAAAGCCGTAGAATATGGTTATCGTTGTCTAATAGAATGATACTGAGGGTTTTAAAAGAAAAACAGTGGGGTTTTCTGAGCCAGCTGGTTTTAAGCAGGCAACTTGTTTCTTTAACCTTGACCCACAGCTGTTTGCCAGTGTTGTGCCTGGAGGTGGTGGTTTAAGGAGAAACACGACAATGCACTGTCAGACTGCCATGGGTTTGCAAGCCCCGGGCTTGCTAAAGTAGCCTTCAGCAAGGGGTCAGCTCTGGCAGTGGGATGGCTGCACTGCACCCAGGCTCACCCCTGTGCTCTTCATTGTGGCTGGGGTCTTGCGTGATAGCTTGGGGGTCAGGGAATGGGCTCTGGGGTGCCACTCTGAAGCCAAGCAAGGGGAAGGACTGACAGTGCCTTTGAAATGAGAAAGAAAACTAACTTTTACACATGGTTGCAGTTTTAATCACCCCTCCTTGTCTACTGTCTGCTCCTTCTCAACTAACTTCAACCTTCTCATGATTAGATATCTATATAGACTGTCTCTGGAGACACTGAAGAGAGAGAGCTAGCTCCAGATGCATGGCATTTCTCTTAAACACTCGACTTAGGGGGGATTATCCACTGGAGGCGCTTTAGGAGGTGAATATTAGACTCAGTTGCTATCTAACAACATGCTTACGGTTGCACGGGGTTCAGATAATGTTCAGTTTCTGAGGGATTTCAAATATTTCTATCGCTTGTAAACCTAATTAAGCAAATCAAGGTTCTGAAGGAAGTTGAGAGCCAGGAGACTTTGACTTTCGATTTTGCATACCTCCTTCTATACCTGAGGTGCCCAAAATTTACAAAATCAGTAATTCCATGTACGGCAATGATGTGGGGAAGTGCAGCAGCCCATCTCTGGCTCAGACACTGCTGTATAAAAAATTCATGCCCTTTTATAAAGCTTTGTCTTCCAGTGCTACAGAGCCTATCCCTCAATTCCCAGATTTATAAAAAATGTTGCATGCAGAGCTGCCTCTCCCTGCAAGAACTTTAGCTGGCTTTGTTGGGTACCAGGACACTGCTACGGATCTGCATCGGCAGCCCAGAGCCCAGCTAGAAATGCTCCTGAAAAGGCAAAGATGTGCCATCGCTGCTGTTTCAGGTTAACCCAGAGAATGTTTTGTGCCACGCTTGGCGTAAGTCTCCCTCTAACTGTGATAGCATCTTTGGGTAATTGTCGTAACTAAACAGGACTCACCTGCCCCTCCCTCCCTCCTGTTTTTTTAAGCAGTGCAGGTATTTAGCAGTGAACTGTAACCAAAAGCATGATTGTACCATGATGGTAGACCTTTTGCCTAGAACATAATCTGGATTTGCAGTATGACCTACGTGAGGGCCATGCTGCCGTCACTCTGAGGTAGAGACCAGTGCAGATGTAGCTTCCTGGTGGTTGAGAAAGTCACTGGGCAGCAGGCATGGAGTCCAGGGCTGCAGGGCCCCAGCGGTAAGCTGGGCAGTGAGGGGTGATCAGCGTCTGTTGTGGGTTTTTCCTACCAACCACACTACGGCACTGTTCCTCTGACAATATGTGTACTATTGGAAGTGTTATCAAAATGGAGACGAAAGGAGGATGCCTTCAAAAACTTGTATCTAGACATAAAACCAGAAAACAAAGAAATTTGTTCAGGAAAAAAAGAAAGGTACTGCATGAAAGAGGGTGTTATGGTAGTGATTGTCGAACAGGTGCTACAAATACATAATTTAGAGGCAGGGTGTATTTAATGCAACTGTTTGTGTCTCAGACTCAGTGTTTGTCAGCACTGTGGCACTGAGGTGGGAAACTGAGGGCAGAACAGCAGGAAAATTGCCAGAAACAAGGCAGGAAAGGAGCTTAAGCTGGAAAACCAACAGGAAAAAGCCAGATCTTAGATCTTGAGGAAGAAAAACTGCAAAATTTGTCTAATTTAGGAATGTAGAACTAGACCGGGTGAGCTAAGGACGTTGATTTGCACATCAGGAGAAAGGAGAAGAGGCCTCACAAAAACAAAATCAGAGATGCAGGATGAAAACCAGGGCAGAAGCATGGGGATTGGGATTGGAAGGGCTCAGAGGGAGAGGCAGTGATAAAGTCACATGCTGTGGATAGGTCGAGGATGGTAAGAGTTGTGTAGGTCCTAATGTTCAAGTGAAAATTTCTATTACCTTTTGAGAGCCATCGCAATGGGGTGAAGGAGACTTGAAACCAGACAGGATAGACTCAAGCATAGAGCTGAAGGATCGGAATTCATAGCACCTTTATACATCCTGGAAAAAAACAGCTCAAAGCACAATTGCCTAAGAAACTATTGTGAAACTGCTGCAGCTACAGTTAGCAGAACCTGACCCCTTCTTTTTAAGAAGGTGAGTGGATGGATGGTTGGATGGATGGACAGACGGATGGAGCAGGTTTGGCTTTGGAACTCACCCCTTTTGCTTCCTGCCGTGCTCAAATTGGTCACAGTGCAAAAACTGGCTTTGTCTTCAGTTGAAATCTTCACACACATTGTTTTTTAAATAATGTTCCTAATACGGGCACTAAAAACAAAGGCTATACAAATAAATACTGGGAAGGGACCCACAGCTTCCTGAAGACTAATAGCCAGATTTCTTTCTGCATGCCTTTTGCATCCTGTTGATGATAAGACACTTTTTCCCTGGTAACGTCCAAGATACATACTGCATTAATCAGATAACGTAACTTTCCATGATCTAGCCCTAAGAAATGTAATTGAACTTTTTTCCTTCCCTCTTTGACTCCCTTTGACAACGGACTTTTTCCTAATGGTTTCTCCAACCCAAGAAATCTGGCAAAAGTTATTATATTGTTCTCCGAGCAATGTCTGTGGTGTGATTAATGTGTGATTAACTACCTGAAGCTTAATTAAGGCCTTGCTCTTTCAGAGGCTTTTCTGTGATCCATACTGCACTTGAATGAGATCTTGTGAAAGCCAGTGCAAGTACGGACACCAATACAGTTAAATCCACATATATTTCAAGGATTTGGGTACCCAAGGCCGGTACCCAAAACCAGCCTTACGCACAAATGACCACACATCCCTTCAGCTTTGCAACGGCTGCATGGAAATCAATGGGCCTATTGGATGTGTGGCGCTGGTATGAAAAAGAAAGGAATGTATTCCTGAAGCAGGCAAAAATGCGTTATTAATTCCACCCCCTGCCTCATGTGGTGCGTTCCCCGTACTGTAGCACTGGTCTCACTAGATACAACGGAAGACAGCTTGTCTCTTTTGTTGCAGTTGCAGGTGGAACTGGATCAGGAGTATCAAGACAAATTCAAAAGATTGCCTTTGGAAATTCTGGAGTTTGTACAGGAAGCCATGAAAGGGAAAATCAGCGAAGACGGAGACCACAGTTCTGCCCCCTCTTCCCTGGCATCTGACAGTGGAAAATCAAATCATAAACCTCTGCAAAGTGAAGAGGAATTGGAAGAAGATAATCCAGAAAAAGTGTTTGATACTACTTTTTAACTGCCCAAGCAACAATCAGTGCGCCAGGGCGCACCGCTCCCCAGCTGCCCGTCTCCAGTCTCCCGATGTCAACTGCCGCTGAAGCGCTTTGGGAGGCAGGCGGAGTCTGCATTCAAGTGCACATTTCCCAAAAGGAACATTTTATAAAAAGTATTGTGCAAAGGTCTTCATTCTCTTTCTTCATCTTATTATTATTCTAAAGCTTAGTGCAGTCATAATGGGAAAATTAATGTGAACCATCCCCCCCCTCTTTTTGTTTCTCTTTGTTTTTGGCCAATTTACAATGGGTAATTTTCTGGCCATGTTCACTGTTAAGAATGTTTAATGAAGACCAGTGTATTGTACAGAGACAAATGTGTGCAGCTTTCCTTTTGAAGTGCTAGTGCAAAGTGCTCCAAACTGATACAAATCCTAGAGAATATTATAAGAGTACTTAATCATATTTGTTTCCTTCTTTCTAACTGCACCTTGACAGCTGTACCATCATTTTACATTTGCACTGAAACATTTAATCCTTTTTAGCTTTGCAGGCACTAGTGGCTTGCCGTCTCGGTGTTATGTTTATCACATGGAAAGAAATTGTATTTGCTGCTGAAAATTCTTGGAACTGTGGGGACAAGAGGAAAACAAAGAGAAGAACTCTGCCTGGAGATTGTCGGTGTCCGTGCATGTCTGTGTTTGTTACACTGTGTGAGTGCATATATGTTTGTGTATATATATATATATAGAGCTATATGTGCACGCACATCCGTCTGTATACACACACGGCATGTTTCTCTTTGAAGTTGACATGGTCTCTTGGCCAAACGAAGTGTTTCAGGGATACGTGATTAGAGAGAATCTTTATGAAAGCTAACATCTGGGTTGTACTGCTATAAAATAGTCATTGAATCCTAAAATTCTGTTTTGTGGTGTTAGTGTTGTAAATCAAAGTAGGTTTAGAATATAAATTTTATATATATTTTGCAGACTCAAAAGTATTGATTTTAAGTATCATATTTTAAGCTTACTGAATTTGATAGGATTATAAAATGTTTAGGACTACAGTATTTGAAATTTAACAGAATCTTCCATTATTTTTAAGACTGAGGTTCAGTTTTACTAAGGTCTGAAATTTAAAAGCAAAATATAAAAACCTGATCACTGTTATTTAAAAATGTCTATTAATCCATTTAACTGACTTCTTAAAATAAGAACAATGAAAGTTAGTGTACTGTATGATATGCATGAGAGAAGTAACAGCACATTTTGAGAAATTTGTATCAGACGACAGAGGGACTTTGTGAGAGTCAGGATATTTGAAAAGGTAAAGAAATGCTATTCTCTGGATTCCTGTGCTAACAGAAATGGGAATTACGAAACATTACGGACAGATTCCTCTTTGTACCCAAGCGAGTGCCTCGTGCTAAACTCACGTTTTCCTGCGCACCGCTGGGCTCAGTGCAGCTCTGCTGGGGAATAATGTTCGCATACGTTTGCAAGATCGCGGCCTTACTTCGTATTAAAAAGCAATCAGAGAAAGCAGTCAATGACATAGGAAGGCGTTTTAATACATAGTAACAGTTAAGTTACTTTACTTCCATTCCCTCAGGATTTTAGTACTTTAAAGTAACTTATTTTATTTAAATTTAAGCAATAAAATACAAATCACGCTTAAGTTTTCAGTTAAGTAATGGCGTGTAAGTAATGGCGTGTATGTATATATAAGTTCAAATCTTGGAAAACAAACAGTATTTTGGTGTTTCTTTTTTAAACTTAGAGCAGAAAGAAAGAAAAATTGCACGCTGTTTGGAGATCATATTTTGGATTAAACTATTCTGGTTTATGATGATGAAATTAGTGAACGTGAAATTCAAAACTCTGACTTTCATCTTAATGCTAGGAAAGGTGAATCCTCTGTTAATCCTCGTTTTGCACTTTGAAATCAATCTTAATCACTCACTGAAAATGTAGAGAGTCAAGATGTAATGCTGCATTTTATAAAGTAAAAATGACATATTGTCTAAATTATTAAAAGAATGAACTGATAGCAGTGTTCACATAAAACTGAAGACTGTTGGATTACAGAAACCATTGTACAGTGCAGGCTTTTTGGTAAAATCTTAGCTCCTTTGAATTTCAGCGCTGCGTTCCCGCGGACTTCAGCGGAGCCAGGACTTCACCACAGTCTTCAAAGAATCTTGGGCAAACACCAATTAACCTTTTATTTATATTAAAAAAAAATAAATATACTGGTTGGATTAAATATACTATCAGCTGTAGTCATTTTACAGGACGTTTGTATTTGACCATTTCCTGTACTCACATTTTTTTATATCTGTACAGTGCCACTTTCTGCAGGTGTAAGGTAGTGTGTAATACTGTACATCTTGCATTGGTCAAACTATTTCAGTGAAACAGATATCATTTAATATTGATATTACTTGAACTAGAGTAAGATAATGAAAAAAAGGGTCTTTATGATGTGCAAGTCTTGTGCCTTTTATGTATTTGCCTTGTTCCGTGTTGAATGTGTGGAAATGCTGTATCGTGGACTTCCTGCTGTATAGAATAGAGCTGTCTATATTAAACTAGGTCGTGCACTTCAGATATCTTTACACTACTGAAAATAGCTTGGTTTTGGCAGTATAAACAGAATTTTAAAAATTCTAATGAAGGCCAGACATTTTAGATTTAACATGTTCATAATTATGTTGATTAATGCTCATGTATTAGCTAAACATTCACTGAGAGATAACTAAAGGGACATCATTGCCTGCCTTTCTTTGAAATCAGTGTTGCTCTTGTACATTGTATTAATAGTGTCTGTGATTGATTAGTCCTTGATGATTTGCTTTCAAAGTAGGATGAAATTTTTCAGTTAACATGTACATATTTTTCGGTTCCTCAATCTATGATTGTTTCAGAGGCATAATTCACGTTTTTGTAAAAATTCTATGCAATTTTGTGGCATGATGTTTCTTCCACTTGTAATTTTATGTGCTTACATTACAGATCCAAAGGACAAATAAAAATTTCTTAACACAAGACGGTTGTTTTCTCTGTTCATTGACTCAAAAGCCTCAGTAGAGTCAGGAGACCTTACTGACTTCGAAGACCTTACCCTGACCCCTTTGCCCCCGGGAAGGGCAGTGCCATGAGGAGTCAGTGATGTTTCCTTGCAGGCTCTTGTGTTCACAACAATGAGAACAAGAAATTGCACGCGCCTGGGCATCCCCTGCCCTGCCCAGCACAATGTGCATTTGCTGGTGCTCTGAAACAACGGGAAACCAAAAAAGTGCACAGCAGGCAATGAACTGGTAAGAAAATTTATTGGTTTACAGGACAGGCTTTTGTAGAAGAGCAATTGCATGATTTTCAGCCATACCTGTAAACTCGACAAATTATCGCGGCCTTACTTCTCTTCCACTGCCCCAGCTGTTTCGCTAATCACCTATGCAATTATATATGTGCTGTGAAATGTACCTTCGCAGGGGCCTTCCACTGAGAGCACTGAAAAATAAATCTATTCCTTTGGCTTTTGACTTGCCTTTCTCTATTTAATTTGCAATGTGAAAAATTATCTCTGGGAGAAGAGGGAAGCAGGTGTATTAATCCAGTGTGGAAAGGGATATACCTATTAAAACAAACAGTCTCCAAGACACCTAGAGTCAAATTGCTCTCTAGGGAAAAGTGTGGGGAGATGGGGTCTGACGAGGGGGATGGACACGGCACGGAGTAAAAGCAGGCAGGGAAGGGAGGAACAGAGCTGAAAGTCGGGCCTGTGAATTTGACAGAGGGGAATAAGACTAGAATAGAAACAAGGGCGGAAAAGTGAAGAAAAAAAAAAAACCAAAATTGTGTACACTTCCTTCCCAAAGGAGGAGCAGTGGGGTGTGAAATCAAGAGCAGGGTTTGCCCAGGCCCTGTTAGGGAGCTGCCCGTCGTGTAGCGAGGCAGGCAAAGGGGAGGCAGACGGGACCGTGGGGCAGGGAGGCAGCGTGGTGAGAATTTCAGGAGGATGAGGCGGAGATGGTGACAGCGAGCACAGAGAGAAAAGCCAGGAGGCCATGGGAAGGATTGAGAAAGAGCCCTTGGCTCCCACGGGGCCCAGCGAGGCAGGATTCTCACAGCCGGCTGAGTAGGCGACCTCAGCACTTGTTGTGCTTGGGCCACGGGAGACTGACTTGGCTGCGGAGGAGAGAGGGCGACAGGCTGTAACGTGTGGAATATCTGTTTGGAGGTCAACCAAGAGAAAGATGGTGTTGCAGAGGCCAGGCAGCAGGGCCAGCGCTGTGGGCTCTCTTGCAGATGCAGACACAATGCAAAGCAAGCCCATTGGGTTGCTGAAACTCCAAGTGGATTCTGCAAATGCTCCTGGTGATGGCCAGAGGAAAACCAGTCTCACCACAGCAGCAGATGTGTGCTACTACCAGCTGGGGAAGGTGACCAAAGACTTCATTTTGTCCTCAAAGTGAATGCTTTGATAACTGCTGCCAGTGCCAGGTTCCACCACGAGTAATTGATCCTCAGCTTCGTGAGCCTTACATCATTTCCTTCACAGTGATGCAGCTTCCAGGCAGGGGCTGGAGGGTGTCTGGATCCAACAGGGATGCTGGGCTGGGCATTGGGGAACATCACGGAGCAGGGCAGGAAGGGTTTGGAGCGGGTGAGCAGGCTGAAGGGTTGTACAGCCAGGCCTCCTAAGACCTGGGCATGCACTCAAACCCTAGGAAATCATTTGAAGGTAAGCAGCTGTACCTGTGAAAGACATGAATGGGGGTTTAAACACCCAAAACCTGTATCATACCCGCGACCTTCAGGATTGCTCCAAGTGTGGGAGCTGCACAAGTCAAATCTGGCAGCCCTGACTGAAGTACCCAAGCTCCTGAAGCCACCATGTTTCAGCTACAAAATTCAGGTCAGCATTTCTTACTGACAGATTGGCTTTGACAACTGCATTTGGCTGGTTTGGGTGCTCATTCAAAGTCCTCTTGCTTGCTCCAGTAACTGTAGAGGGAGTAGAACCTAACTCTAAATCTGAATTTCACTTCTGACATCAGGCATCAAGGAGTGAGGTAATTTCTGGCTACAGTAGCATTACTTAATGTGAAAACAGCCAAGTCCTCTCCTGGATTTAGCCAGAAGACACCTGACCACCAACTGAGACCACTTCTGTGACCCTGCCATTGCCCACAGATTTGAAACAGTTAATGCTGACCTCCCTTCCCAGCTCTGCCCAGACATGGAGCTTCCCTAAACACGCACAGCAGCATTTGCTTGGCCATCATTAGACCTAGTTCCTCCTCAGAGTCAGGGAACTGGCCTTACTCTGCTCTCCTTTAAGGGCTCAGCAAGAGAAGGAGGAGTCTCTGTGCAGCGAGCAACTTGCTCCTTAGCAAAAGGGCCAGTGCAGGAAATTATCACCACGTGCAAAAAGGAGCAGGTGATGGTCACCAGTGGAGCTAAGGAAGCCGACTGCAGAAATGTGTTCTAGAATTAAAAAAAGGTCCTCTAAATAAGAGGCTATATCTGCTGGTGTGCACTGGCAGGACAGTGGGCGGGAGGGAAGGCCTGCGGCCTGTGCTGCTTTCCACAGTGCAGTTCCCTTTTACTTCTTCTAGGTGGGTGCGTTTAGAGGTTCAGTTCTTGAGTTCATTGGGATCTGTATCATGGGAACAGCATGAGAGAAAGGAGGATCTGAGGGGAAAAAAACCTGAAGAGATGAAAAATCCAAGTGTTCAGCTTGCAGACAGTAAAGAAGAAAATTTTGGAGGTAACACAGTAACTGTTGTACAACTGATACTATTTTAAAGGCCAGGGGTTTGTGGAATGGTGGGTGTAAAAAATGATGAGGAGACCATGGTGTGGTGAGGGGTGCTAATAGTCTCAGCTGGACCCAACCCAGAGCAGATAGAAGGGCTTTAAGTAATACTGGAAGAGCCAAGCTCTAATTAGGAACAAATTGAAGCCAACTTGTCAAATGTGAAGGGAAGAAATTTAAAACCTGCTGCTGTATCGATGGAGGAAGCCTGGCTAATGAGCAGGAGAGCTTGGCAACTTCCATTGCCGAGAACTGTAATGTAATTAGAGTTACTGAGCTGCGGTGGGATAATTGGCCTGTTCAAATAAGTGATTATAGCCTGTGTAATGGGGATCAAATCATTTAAAAAGAAAAAAGACGGGGGGGGGGGGAATCAAGCTTTGTACTGTTCTCGTATAAGATTAAGTTTAGTTGGTAAATGTTGCTGCATTGATCTAATCTACCGATGGCAGGAGCTGCATGCAGGGCAGGTGACTTGCCTTCAGCGGGGAAAGAGGTTGCAGGTGTGAAATACTCTGTCCAGGTTTCATACCGGCATTGTCAGGAAAGTGCAGAGAAAAGCCAGCTCTGTGCCCTGCCTGGGCCATGGGCTGACAGCTGAGACTTGGGCTTCACAGGGAAACCACTGGAGTCTGGTGGAAAGGCATAACACCAGCTGACAGACAGAAGCTGGAGGCAAGCGAGTTAGAGCACAAGCTTCTTTATTTTCTTCCTTTCTGCGTAAGCACATCAGAGGTGATTAATTATAAGTACTGACAGAGAAAGCGGATGATGCACTGCATAGGATGGTGCCCCATCGTGTTACTCGCGCCATGCAGTCAGTGTGGATGCAGCAGAGAGGAATGCGATGGACAAGCCAGACCAGATGATCTCACAGTGTCTTCTAGCCTTAAGGTCCATGAATCTTACCATGATGTTCTTCTCTTGGTGGTTTTTTTAGCCTCAGAAGGGCACTTCCACATGTGATCACCAAAAAGGTTGTGATTCCCTTTGGAAAGGCTTTGTAATGTCCTCTTAATTGCCAGGGTCAGTAAAGTAACCCTGAGCATGGTCTCTGCAGTTCAGCCGTACGGGATGTCTCCCAGGAAACAAGCTGCCTCTCTCCGAGGGTGTAAATCAGTAAAAGGGTGGCTTCCCAGGAGACCTCAGCAATAAAAAGGAAACTCAACCCAAGTGCTCTCGCAGCTCACCACCAGCTGAGCGAAGCCAACGAACTCCCTGGCTGGAAGCTAACCCAAGCTGGAGAGTCTGTGGTAAGACGCGTCTCTGACTCATCGAGTGCTGTCTGTCGGCCTTGGGGAAACAGCTGGAGATGGAGCCCCAGTGAGGAGGAGGAGGAGGCAGCAGCCGCAGCATGCCACGATTTCCATCCAAGGGTGCAATGATCTCAGCAGAGAGCTCGGTTCCTCAAGCTTCCCTCTCCATCTAGGGGAAAAGCCTCTCCTGGTGAGAGGGGACTTCTAGAAGAAAGAAACACACTGTATTGCCTTCAGTAAATAAATATTATGCCCTGCTTTCACTTTGCTGCTGCAAAATGCTCCCTCTGGTCGTTAAGCCTGAGACCGCAGGCGGACCGTCAGCAGGGCTGTTAGCTGCTGTGATTTATGGACTGGAGGAGACCACAGAGGCCCTTTCACACCGTCGCTGCCTTCTGTGCCTCGCTCAGAAACCTGCAGGCAGCTGCCAGGCCCAGCTGGAGAGGGAGGGAAGGGGGAAAGGTCCTTCCCTGCTCCCCAGGAGGTATTTTCCTGCACCTGAGAAAGCGCTGAGTGGGCGATGGGGCTGGTCCCCCCTCGGCAGGGCTGGGGATGGCACAGAGCTGGTGTGAGTGTTCTCCTGTCACCCAGCTTTGTACCACACATAGAGTGATGCCATGAAATACCACTGTGCTGTGAGAGCCCAGGCAGCACAGGAGCCTGGGCAGCACGGGGTCTCTGCTCTCTGTGCACTGCCGAGAAACCCTGCGCTGCCTCTCTCACACAGGACCCGATTTAGCCCAGTGCTTTGGAGCATTCATCAGTGAATGCCTCCTACACCTTGCTGCTATGAGCTCCTTTTATTATATTTGGGTCCTAGAAATAGGAATAAAACACCCTGCTCTCGCCTTGACAGCAACAAAATAATGCCCTGCTTTCCCAAAGGAAATTCAGCTTTAGGCATGTGCTTCCCTTTGTGCTGCAGCTTTCCATGGAAGAAACTATTTTCTGTTGCTACAATTTAAAACCTGTATCTGGCTTTACAAATTCCCATTCCCTCAGCCTGGTGACAGACCGGGGAGCTGTGATAACTTTCTTGTGTCAAAGTAACTAATGAGAAGGAAATTATCTGGCTCTCTATGGAAATGCTGCTGTTCTCAGCTCCTTGGGGGATGCTGCAGGTCCCCACCTGCAAACCGACACTGCGACGTGCTGTGTGATGGCTGCGGACCGGGGTGCTGGCAGTGCCGCACAGGGGCCAGGGCATGGGGACAGGTGTTTACCAATGTTACGCATAGCAATAAAAAAAAACTTCATGTCTTTTTTTATTTAACTGGACCTTCTCTACTATGGTTTAAGGTGAATGTGACACAATTATCATATCTTGCCTGAGGTAGTTAATACAGAGCAATGTATTTTTTCTTCCATGTATTCCAATCAGTTACAAGCACCAGGATAGTTTCAGCAAATTACTAGTTGACTATATATAGTGCTACTTTAAAAACAGTTGCATGAAAACCGGCCTGGGAGCTGCATGTGAAATGGAAATGAGCTGGTTTTTGCACAAACGGATTCCTACTGCAGGTTCCTGCCTTTCTCCTGGGTTGTGCTTTCATTTTCAAAACCTCTGCCATCCATTGGTGCCAGCTGACGCTCTGCAGCAGCCTCAGCAGAAACCCAGGATGGAGGAGGTGAGGGGAGGCCTTGCCAGACCCCACGGCCTCCGCAGCCGCTCTGCCGACAGGCAGGGAATGGCGCTTGCCCTCTCTGCCTGACTCGCTAGTTTGCAGCCCCAATGCTAAAATGCATGAAAACTGCACCATGTTTGATAAGATGTTTGCAATGCTGATGTGCAGTGCACGTCCCATTTCTTCCTTGTTCACTTGGTTTCTGAGCACTCTGGAGCATCACCAGAAATAAAGAACGGGCTCTACAAAATAACACTTTTTCTTCCAGAAAGGGATTTCTTTGATATTTCTTAAAGAAACAGAGAGAGTATTTCTTGAGCAGCCTGTCTAATCCAATTTAGAGATTGAGGGGGATTGAAACCAGCTTCATGTGCACAAAAAGACCAACCTCCTTCCCTCCTGGGTCTCACCACTGTGTGTCGTGCTTGCTGCCACCCCTTTAGTAGGACCTTGCTCACCCACAGCCACCCCAGGCACCAGGTCTCCTGCGGCTTTGCCTTGTTTATTCTGGGTTCTGGTGAGGTGTCCACGCAGGAACATGGGAGCCTTGGCCTCTCCACTGGTGCGTGTCCACCTACCGACAGGCAGCAGCACCTAAGGAGCATCACCTCAGCATCACCTCCACACCGTGCACTCTCACTCCCCTCATTAGTTCCATGGCAATTAGCGCACAGTGTTGTGAGTTCTTCATGCTACAAACTTCCTTAAGTGTCAGAATTTACTAGCCAGGTATTAACATTGATTTTTAGCCTATCTGGAATATAGAGTGAAAAAATCCAACACTGTTTTTCATGAAGAGCCGTTTTGTACTTTCATAATAGACATCAGAAAATTCCATCAATTACTGGGGTCTCTTCAGGGGAACTAATTATTGTGCCATGCATACCTAGTCTGCAAACTTAATAATATCTCTAGATGCTGCCAAAAGTCCTTTGGAGGTCTTACATCCCACCAGGGAACCCTCTGCTCTGCTTTTGTCTTTTCTTTTTTTAAATGAACCATCAAATGTTCTGGGAGGGAGTCCGACTGGAAATCCTGCGTTTGCACGAGTTCTGGATGGTATTGTTCATTTCTAGAAGGGAGGGAGGATATTTATTTTTAATCCCTAGATCATCTTAGATTTGCCTCAGGTCAACTGACTCTGACTGCCCATTGCCACACGCTTGGGTAACTGCCGATAGATCCCGCCATCTCCAATGGGAGTTGTCCCAGTTGCAGCAATTAACAGGCAGCCTTTGGGGTATTTTTTTTGGGGGGAGTAAGTTATCCTAGCATTAGGCAGAAAGCAAATACCAACAGATGCAAAGCTGCCTTAGTGACTCCTGACATGAATGCAGCATGCTCCTAGGGGAGCACAAGGGGTTTTTTTTCTGTTGTTTGACTGCTTGACCAATGCCCAACGGAGCAGTGGGCTCCACCCCACAAAAGCATTTTGGATTATTGTGATCATATTGAGTAAAGTGTTGCTGGAGTATTTCCCCTCTCTCAGAGCGACAGGTACCAAGGGCTGTGGCAGTCTACAGCAATGTGTATCAGAGAGAAAAGGGAGTGGTACAAGCAAGCTCGCAGCAGAAAAGGCATCCTGCAGCCCTCTGCAAAAGACAAAGCTGATGTATTGCCCATGAGAAGACAAACCAGAGCCATGAAACACGCTTCCGACTTTCCCCATTTTCACATCCAGATGGCCATTATGAAACAAGGAGACATGAAGTATGTGCTTGAGTCTGTCTCAGATGACAAAACCACGCTGGTGGACTACGCTAATCCCTTTATATCTGGACCCCAAGTCCTCTTGGGTGCATTACTCATCGTTATGTCTCTCCAAAGAACTAGATTTTCCTTTAGATGTCTGATTTTGCTGAAAGATCTGAGAAAGGCTTAAGGGCATAAATTATTCTTTCCACAGCCTATGATAATGTGTGATTCTTAAATTGCCACCAGACCTGCCTCCTTCAGATAGTGGAATGAAAATGACGTTGTGCTCGCCCCAAGCCAAGAGGAGGATCTGGTCCAAACCACGCTGTCTTTCAGCAACCCAGCATCATCGTGGATGCAGATGGTACAAACTCCTGCAAAAATGCAAGTGTTGGAAGATCAGCACCCAGTATCAGCCACTAGAATTAATTTCTCATGCTCCTCAGAATCGTGGCCAGGTTTGTAAGGATGTAAGACTCAGTATGGTGTATGGTGTAAATCAGTGAAATGTGTACACTGTAGGGTGATGGACCAGTGGTGTCAAGTAAGGCAGGAGTTGGTTCACTCAGTACTACCACCCACTGAAAAACCAAACTGAGACGTTCATGAAGCTTTATTTAAATAAAGAATTAATTTCTATTCGTAATGATATTATCCCCAGTAATATTACTGGTGCTTACAGCAGTTACTGGCTGCATGCTTGCACCTTCCTTGGCAAGCAGCAGAGGCGGGACAGCTCCTGAGCTGTGAAATGGAAACTGTTTTCACATGGCTCTAGATGCTACTTCCAAAAAAAAGCAATAAACATCGTAACACCTGCAGTAAAATCAGAGCCAGTGACTCTAAATCAGTGAAGGCCACAAACCCACTGACACAGGAAGCTGTAGAAGACAGATAATTGATGAAAAGCGTGCAGTATTTCTATGAAAAAGGGGGAAAAAGGGATAGGGGCTGTTTCTACACAACCATTTTGGGCTATCTCTCTGGCTACCACTCCCTTACCACATCAGAAATACAGGCACCAGCCGCCAGTGCCTGATCCTGCTTTTCCTGGCAAAATTGTGATCTGCCATCGGTTACAGCAGGAACGGGACTCATCTTACAATAAATCACATCAATTTACCGGGCAGCTTTTCATGGGAGCTACACTGTGGCTTTGATTGCAGATGAAGCCTATCCAGGCATGCTGACAGCCAGGCACTCATGATCACAGCGGCTGGATTTGGGCTCAATCTGTGCTCTCCCTATGGGAGACTCATAAGGCAAGAGGAGCAGGCATCGACACACCATTTAGGCACAAGCCTGCCAAGACTCCTCCTATTGCCACAAAGACATTTCTGCAACATTAGTGAAAAAAAAGAATTCATTTAATAACAAAATAGTGATTGCACCATCCTCTTTATTGTAACTGATTAAAAGGCTGTAAAGCAAGTTGTTGTGCAAAGTTGCTTGTTCTAGCCAGTGTTTTGGCACATTACATTCCTACATAGGCAGCTTTTAATTATTAATCACTTGAACTGTTCTGAGCATTGAATTTTAGTGGATTTTAACTGATGGATTGTCACAGATGTTAAATACTGAGCCAAAGTTTCAAAGTGAGGGTGTTGGTAGTGGTCTTGCACCGTTACTTCTGACCATGGGTGCAGATATTCACAGCTGAGACTGCACGTAAGAAACCCTTTTCTTAAGGGTGTATTCATATGAAACAGGCCCTGTGGGTTCACAAATCTTTGTATTGCTGTCCAGTACAATAACTGATTCCTAGCCAATGTCTTAGATTAAACAAAATAAAAGCTTCTTGTTCTCCCACGTTTCCTTCTAGAGGTTTGAGATGCGCCCTACCGTTCTCAAGAGTTTATTGTTGATGACAAGGTAGGACTTTCCATGGACAAGAGAACATACAACTGGAAATGCAGAGCGCTCCTCATTCAACGCTAAGTGACACCAATAACATGGGTTGATTTGAAATGGGTCTCAATGTCGGTGAGCCAATGTTCATGTGCACGTATCCTGAGACAGCGATTGACCTCAAAAATGATATATCCGTGTTATCCTGGGATCAGAAGTGTTTGCATTGACTATATTTTCATCTAGCTCCAAAAGCTGAATAATACCAGCACTACAAACTATTGGCAGCGTATTTCCATTTCAAGAGAGACAGATTTTACAAGTCTCTTGTATGTGCATTAATATTAAATCCTCTGGAAAATTTCAAAATATGAGTTTGCAATGAGTCCCCCATGACAGGACATCTTCCAAGAGAAAGAATGAGAGGGGAGAATGTAGCTCAGCAAAGCTGACAGTTTGAACATCCCCAGAGGAAAATATAACCAAGGAAATTATTTTTATGTATGTGCTGGGTTTGGGGGAGGAGGTTGGATTTATTTGGTTAAGTGAATGACCCATGGCACTTCTGCAGAGAAAAAGATAGATTTTAGATAGCAAAATCATGGTTCTCACCTGGGGTCAGTGGTCTATCGAAATAGTTGGAAGTTACCACTTTTAGAAGATGCCTCGGTCCTGTCTTCACTCCAGCTAAATGACTCGGGCAGTCAACCCTGGGACTTTAATGTGTATGGATGTATGTCGTGAGGAAGAAAAGAGCCTGGACTTATCTACAGAGATTTGGAACATGAGGGGCAAGTGTTCCAAATTAAGAATGAAAACATTCTATGATTTACGTCAAAACTATAAAAATAAGCACTATGCACAGCTCATGCCCTGACTGAAGTCAGCATCCCTCATCCAAAACACGCAAAAATTACTTTTAATTACTCCAGCTTATGACAAATGAAACTCTCTTTCGTGTTCCACGGCTAAAATATCTGCCTTGTCTTGATTTTTTCCTGTAACCATTCCCAGATGCAAGAGGTGCTGTATAAACATTCAAAACAACACCGTGATACCCGTGGCAGAGGACACAGGGAAGGGGAAAGGAGAAAGCAAGAGGCCTTATTTGTAGCTTTTACTATATTAATATTATATGACGAGCCTCCCACAAAACCCTGACTAAGCCCGTGGCCCCGGTGGACTAAGTGCTGAACTAAAAATATGTGGACAAAAAAGGAAGCAAGAGAAAAAGGTTTAGTTTCTGTGGGACTGGGAGCCTGTCGCTCCATCCTTAGCAAACAGCACCAAGGTGGTGGAGACAAAGTGGAGACTTAAAAATGTCCTCAAGTTGCCATGATTCCCAGTGTACCTCTGGGCTGAGCAGAGCTGCTGCACTTCAGCAAAAGCATTTTCTTTCCCCATAGTCCAGATTGATGTGCAGGGATAGGATGCTAGGAGTACCTCTTCCAAGATTATACCACCCTCCTGATGGACAGAAAGTGCGTCGGCCAGAAGCTGCCGTCCTCTGTGGGGCTTGAAGTCCTCTCCTCTGAGGTAGTCTAAAACTAATCCCTAGATCAGGACACCTCTGCCCATGAGGCAGAATAGATATCCCCTGAGGTTCCCTGCAGGAATTAAGCCCTGAGCTGTCCTGTAAGGAGTATGGAGGCCGAGTGTGCTCCTTAGCAAAATTTTAGATTTCTGGAGGGCTTCAAAGAAAGGAAGTTTGGGAAGCAAGGAATTAGGGTTTGCTGGCAGGTACACACAGGTTCTGAAGAACTAAACTTTGAGAACATATCTGCCACTTTTTGGCACCCTAAAACACTGAAGGCAGGGTGGCGGCGCCATCTGCTGAGGTTGGCACCAGCACTTGGAAGTGTGTTGTTGAGAGGAGAAATGGTAATGTCATTGCAAACGTGCTGCTTAAGCACAGCAGAAGCTATCAGTACGACTTCCTCAGCCATACAATGTGGGCTTGAAAGATCAATAAGGGCACAGAGCTTCAGTCTTTACGAGACCTGCTTTAACAGCAAAATCACAATCTTCTCCCTGGAAGATGTGCACCCACCTCTTCAACGTGCTACATTTGAGCATCTGTCATGCCACAGCAACAACACAGGACAACCTAAACAAGCAGCAGATCACCACCAAAGCACAGAACCCATGGGATGAAGTTGCCAGCAGTGCTGCAGACCTGGTGCATCTCTGCAGAGATGGTTATAGAAGGTGTTAAGAAGTAGAATTGTTCCTGGTGTGAATGGGAACACCTGGGTGTGAAAACACCAGGAAGAGCAAGCAACAGGATGAGGGCAATGGGAAGACAAGTACTTTCAGCACGGATGTTAGTAGGCCATGAAGAGCCAACATACATCTACAGGCAGCTTCTCAGGCCAACTGACACAGAAGACAGGGGAAAAGTGAGTCAATCCTGATGATTCATGGGTGGGACAGGCTGGAAGGATTGACACTCATTAGGTCCAGATGGGTATAAAAAGGCAGCTCCAAAGCTTGGGTGTAGTCACCATCTTAAGAAGAGGTTGTGGTTTTTTCTGTCATTTTTCCTCCATGGCACCATGAAAGCTCCTGGATAAGCAACCTGGATACCAGTATCACACAGATGTGTATTCTTGGCTGTTTGTGAGTAAGTAAATGAGAGTAGAAATGAATGAAACTGTATTTTGTTCCAAATTGAAATCACTTTCTGCTGGCATGCAGATTTGCTACAGCAGGATGCAGTGTTACTTCCTGCAGTTGAGTCTATGCAACCTCATCTCCTGTGGAAGTGTTTGATGGTGTATTGGGTTGTAAGTGGAAGAAAGAGATTAAGTATGTCAGTCTGTGCAGTAGTTAAAGCTTCTCTAAACTGCTAGTGAAAATGCCTCCTGCCAGCAGTACTCAGGTGTTGTTCCTTAGGTTAAAAACTTTCCCTTTTGCTGTAAGGACCCCTTCACAAGAAGTGTCAGATGCAGAGTGAAGCTCTTGAAGCCATTCCCTTGACAGAAGCGAGATGCTGATTGAGCCTCCCTTGACTGCCAGAATGCAGCACCAATTTGCAGTGTATTGCCTAAGAGAAAAGGCACTTCAGCTGGGAGAATAATCTGCAATAATGAGGGATGAAATTTAAACTTTGCAGGTTGCCTCTTGTCAAACAAAAATGTACCAAAGTCACTGAGTTTCTGGAGTGCTTGACAGGCATTTCTTCTGGGTAGGGCTCCATAACACACACTTGCCTCGCAAGCCATTTGTTTTTCCTTACAAACTATCACTGTTGAGCAAATACCATCAGAAGCTGGAAGCAAGTGTGCCTGGAGATCCTCCATCAGCACTTCTGCTGCTTTGCTTCCCCAAGGTGGGAGGAGTGCTAAGTAAAACTGTGTGTGTGTCTCTGTGGAGAATGCCAATGAGGCAACATAAATGAGCATGAATGTTCGTGTTGGGTTATCAGATGGTGTTGCTACAAAGCAGTATGTGCAAGTTAGAAGAGAAAGGAGAAAGAAATCGAATACTGAATTTTTGGTGTTAGAGTGGCTGGGTATATCTGCTTCTAGCATGTTGTTGGATTAGGAAGATGGATCTCTGTCACCCAGAGGTGTGCAGGGCTCTTCTGGTGACCAACCCTTCCAGGTGCTGCGGCAGGCTCCCAGCGGAGCAGAGTGGTGGGAGCGTGTGATTGGGTCCCAGCAGGCCTGCCTCACTGCAGCCACGTGTGGGGCTGAGCACACAGCTCTATTTGCAGAGATGGCTCCAGGCTAGGCTATATCCTGCTCCTTCGAGGGCTGCTGTGTTTTCATATGAGATAAGTCTTTGTCTATACAGGTTCTGACTCCATTGTTAAACCAAGAAATGCAGCTGCTTCCACAAAACCCCTCATCAAAGTCCTGGTATGGACACGCACAACATGCATCACACACAAACACCTGGCACTGATGGCACTTAGCGTGGGAAATCACTGCGGTATCTCCCACAAACAGTACTACTTCATGTGGATGTGGAATTGAAACTTCAACTCTGAGCATAGCTTGTGATTCCTGGGATGAGCTTGTTCGGCATCTTTCCAAGAAGGGTATCCTGGGAAAGGGCTATTCACCTCTTCCCCTCAGCTGGGGTTGAAATCTTCATGCCCATATTAAAAATGAATTAATTCCCTGGGGAAGAGGGCTACTATGAAACACAGAAGATGAACTAAGTAGACAGAAGCAGGAGAAGAAATGGTGGTTTTCAGGTGGGCAGCAGCCAGCTATGCCCAGAGAAAGAAGCCATTGTATATATTCTCACTGGCATCTAGTCCTCTTCCTCAGTGAAAGCTGGCATATTGCAGGACAGATGATTTCCCTGACTTTTTTAGCAGTGCTTTACGCTTCCCAGGAGTTGTTTCTATATGAGTGTAATAGAGCTGTCAAAATAACAGCTTGCAGTAGAGCATGCGATCGCACCTTTCCACTCCATGCTGTCCCCACCTCCTGCAGCACCTGCTTCTAATGAAAGGCTTGAGGATGGGGCCAAATCAAGGTGACACTGCCTGTGAGTATAGGACATGTCTTGGTGCTCACTCAGCTGACTTTCCTAGTGGAGCTGTGGCCTCGGGCTCCTCCACGTTTGTTTGCCAAATGTTTCCAAACCTGGTCCCGACTACTGTCTCCTTTGCTCCATGACCTGTAGAAGGTCTTTTGCACTCAACAGTCTTGCCCTTTTGCATCCTGCCGTCCCTGCCCAGCATTTTAGCTCTCGTTGTGCTGTGCAGGCAATACACAGGGCATAGTCCCAGCAGCAGCCAGTTGATGTTGTGGGGTTTTAACAAGAAAAGGTTCTTCCCCTGTAACTTGACAGGGCAATGAGGACAGATTTGAGACAAGGCCTGGTCCACATCCACTGAGAAATGGCTATTGAGTACATCTCCAGCAGGTACTGCCTTAGGTCAATCTGGCAAGGGCTGCCTGGAGGGAGGCAGCATCTCTGTGCTAGTACAGTGACAGCTCCGCCATGCCTCACCCCATTCTGGGGAAAGAGTGGTTATTAGAAAGTGTCCAGCTCTGGTCAGTCTGGAAATAGTTGTGTAAAGTCAAATGGGTGGCAACATCAGAGCAAAATATTAATGAAGCGACTGGAGCCACCATCCATCAATGTCCATTAGTGTTCATCTGGAGGCATCCATCTTTTTCTCTGTTCCTTTATCAGACATCTTAAGTAACCTACAGGTTCCTGTTGCAAGGTCAGCATTTCCTATGCATGAGAGCAGTATCACTTGCAGACTGAAGCTGTAGGCTTCGTAGGTCCAATGTGCCAGCTCAATCAGATATTTAAGTATCTCTGCAGGAATGATTGCTGTCATTTAATTTGCTGATTAGTGTTGTCATACCTATTTGTAGAATACAGTATAATTTATGGTGAGATCCCTGGAGGATCTTCAGCAAATGCTACAAGTAATTGAAACTGCTGATTTCTAAAGGTCAGGTGAAAACCAGGTATTATTATAACCTGGATTATGCAATGATAACACCAGGTAGCTTTACATTTCAAATGTAAAAATTACTATTTACTGGTTATTGCTATATACTACCACTGTGGAAGCTGAGCGAATAATAAAATCAAGAAGCCTAACTTCTCTTTAGCAAAATCCTGAGGCAAGTCTTCAACCCTGTCAGTAAAAGCAATGGAGTTTTTGAGAGAAGAAAGGTAAAAGGGACTTGCAGTACTGTTTTTCAAGCCAAAGGAGGAGGAGAAGAATTTCAGGGAGCGGCAATTAGGGAAGCATCAGGAAATTGTTTGGGTTATTTTATTGAAAAAGTGGCTCACTGATGAACTCTGAGGTTGAGTGCTGCTATTTCCAGTCCTGGCTGTGTATGATACCCCAAGCTGTCACGGCTGCTTCCCGTCTCTCTTCCAGCAAACAACCGGATTTTCCCTATCAGCAAAACTAATTTTGTCTGGTTGGCAAGTTATAAAAATGAGGTCTTTTAATTTGGTTTGTACAGTCTTTGGAGTTAATTTCTGCGGAAACGGGGGAGAAGCAGAAGGAAGATGGTCTGGCAAGGGGCAGGGACAATCAACTTTTGAGGGCACCAGGCTACAGCAGCTCACTGAATTAATGGTTTGCCCAAAGCCAGTAGAGGATACCAGTAACACACAGCTCAAACTAGGATGCTGGTTTGTCTGCAGCAAAAAGTCGGCTCACTGATAATAAGTTGAGATTTCTTCACAATAAAATAAACATTTTTCTTTATAAAAAGTATTATTTTACAGACTGTTTTTGTTGTGAGACTTTTCTGGCTTCTTTAGAAACTGTTGCAGACTTCTGAAGTAGCTCTGGTTCCCACCTGCTCCCCTCAAAGTAACTTCTCATGACAATGTTATGGGAGATTTAAAAAACAAACAGAAAAACCCCAAACAAACAAAAAAGAGATTGTCATGAACCAAGTAGTGAAGACAAAGGGTGGACTGAAGCAGTGACTAAATTTTGCAGAACATATCTACCCCTATAAGGCTGCTGCTAGCCCCAGCACCCTGTATGATGTCTAACAGGCATTTATGGGGCACGCACCACTGACTTCTTCTGGAGCAAATCCTGACTATTGGTGCTTTGCACAGGGTAAAACTCTGCTGAGTTCATAAATTTTGTGACCAAAGTACCTATTAAAAAGGGTAAATGCATGTTTGCTTGTAAAAGCCTTTCCCCAGAATGGATCAAAGAAGATATTCTGTGTTTTTTCACTGCAGAAATAAGTGCATGCTGCAAACTTTCTTTTTTAGCTCCTCTGTAAATCATCAACCTAGAGCACTGCAGGCTACATAATGACTGCATGAGCTGCCAGGACAATAAACCAAAGCTTTAAGCCCACAAAAGACTTAAACACCCACCTTACTTTACATAGCATGGTGACAGCAATATAGATCTGACTAAGGCTGAGTGGGTGCTCCCGTGCTCTGATGGATCTGGGCCTAAATACACATGGACACTTCAAACAGAGGCATCTGTTAGCAAAAACTTCCTCTCCTCGGGAGGAGGCTTTGCTTGCAGCTTCTGTGCGGGAGCCGGGGCACATAAATCCCCCAGACTTTGTTCTGCCAGCGAGCAGGAAGAGAGCAGTAAAAACCTGCCAGGGCAGTTACAAACCAGCTGAGCGACAAGGCTGCAAAAGAGCCACCTGACAACAAACAGGCAAACAATAAAAGACGCGGACAGGCTCCCAGGGCAAAGGCGGGATGCCCTCTGGCTGTGCACGGGCTTGTACGCTGCAGCGAATCTGGGGCTGTGGATGCTCCCTCCTGCTTTCCCGCATCTCTCCCTTCGTGCAAAACCCAGGGCACCAGCAGAGCAGGGTACCCACGCACACCTGCTGTGTCTCGCAGGACCCCTGCCGCGAGCAGAGGGGGGGCACCGGAGCACGGACCCCATGGCGCCAACAGCACCAACCTGTTTTCTCTTTCCCCAGCGTCGATCGCCTTAGGGTGGTGGCGGGTACCACCCGGCACAAGGATATGCAATGGCTCTTGCGTATCAAACGGGGATCTGTTAGGTTATTTTAGTGCTCTCTAGGGATAGAGTGAGGGCACGCAAACACTGATAAATAACTGCTCCCGGTTCTGGGTCTCTTACATAAGTCGCCGATTATAGAAACTGTGGTGTACGAGAGGGTGGGACAGGATGCAAAGATCAAAGTTTTTACAGGAAAGTAGGTCTGGGTTTTTAGGGGGGAAATGGAAATTACCAGCCTTCCCTAAGGCTTGATCAATTCGAAGCAGAGGGTGCTGTATTGTGCCAATGCCTCAGCCTCAGGACAAGGTGTGAGAGTCCTGGGCTGGGGAAATGCTACTCGATAAATTTTATATAGATCTTCTCTTCAGAGACGAGCTGATGTATGGTACTGCCAGCTGAGCACAGTACCGGGAACAAATGATTTAATAGCACAAATGGTCTCCAAAGGGAGGTAGGCGAGTATTGTCCCAAAGTAACCAAGTATTTGTGTTCCTTCCCGAACGCAAATGATCCTTGAATTATCACAGATGTTTAGAAAGCATTTTTTTAGCCATCCTGGCGCTAATGTTGGTTAGTGAAGATTTTTTGATATGTATTTTCTTTTAAGCCCACTGAAGAATGCAGGACAATTTTCAATCCTAATCAGAAAGATGCTGCTTATAAACTAGGTTTAGGCATTTTTAAATCACATATTGGAGAGGGGCTGGGTTTGGACTGCATTAAGACAGGCTGCTATTTTATTTTATGCATAATTGTTTAGAGAAAAATAGGAGAGGGTTTCATAGTGTAATGCACTCCCAATGCAAAGCACTAAATGTTACGTGCAGTTATTTGCCATCTTCTCTCGCAAACACAGACCATAACTTGCCAGCTCCCTACACTGCAATTTTCTTATAGCCAGGTTGTGAAAGCCATGGGAATGGAAGTGATCTGTTGTTCTAATTCATAACACAGGTACCAAACCCCACTATGTCCTCAGCCTAATTGTAGCAGTAACATGTGCCTTTATAGATTCAGCTGTGAACATCTGGAGGTTGCTCTTTGCCGCATGCTATTTGTGATTTGATCAGTTATGCATTAAAAAGTAGACATGTTACAGCAGTGTAATTCTGAGTTACGCTTCCTGAGTTGCATTTCTCTCCCTGTTGAGTTTCTGATTACTGTATCAGAAACAGCATTGCAACTTCTTTCATAAAGCAGGTTTTTGATGCACCGTCGGTGAAAGTCTCCTTTGGAAAAATCATTGCACTAAGGTAAGGTGCTGGATTGAAGGACGGCTGTAACACAGCAGACTGGATGTAGGAAAATAATCAGATAGACAGCGTGCTGGCTGAAAGGTGTATTTTCTTGATGCCATCGGTGCTTCTATATCACTCATTCCTATTATGTATTTATATTTGGAGTGTACTCTACAGATAAATTCACACAAGGACACGATTCCTGCCCTAAGAATCCTCTTCGATGTTTTCGGTACATCCTTTCCTTGGGGCCAAGCCTGCTCTCATTGCAATTAGCAGGAGCTTCAGTTGCAGCTCTTGTGCGTAAGCCTTGCTCAGCTGAACAGTCTCCCTGACCCTAGCGGGGCTCCTTGCAAGCCTAATTTAGGGCTGGAATTTGTCAGTGGGTCAGCACCCACTGGGATGCTGAAAAATAAGACCTACTCAGTCTATGGGCATGTTATTTTCAGTCACCCCAAGGACCACTCCTGACACGCATTGCTAGCGGGATCCTCCATCTCTTGTACTCTTGGAGATCTTCTGGATTGCCCCAGCTGTGCGATGTGCCCCTGTCCTGCTTTCGGCTACGATAGAGTTAAGTTTCTTCCAAATAGCTGCTGCATTTTGGATTTAGTATGAGAAGAATGATGATAATACACTTATGGTCTTAGTTGTTGCTAAGAAGTCAAGGACTTTTTCAGTTTCCCGTGTTTGGCTGATAAGCAGGTGTGCAGGACCTGGGTGGGCGCACAGCCAGGCAGCTAGCCCAAGCTGGTCAACAGAAATATTCCATAACATAGGTGTCATGCTCAGTTTATAAATGGAGGTTGGCTGGGGGCAGGAATCCTTTGCTGTGAGTTCAAACTTTTACTTTTCCATGAGTTTGGTCTTTTTCCCGAAATCCATGAGCTCCGCAAAATATGCAAGTTCCGGGAAATCCGCTATTGCTGCTCAGGGACAGGCTGTGCAACCAGTCATCGGGCGGTGAGAAAATAGTATTGTGTATAGCTTTTTTCATATTAATTATTACTATTGCTTTTATTGTTATTATTTCCTTTGTCTTATTAAACTGCCTTTATCTCAACCCACAAGTTTTACTTTTTGTCCATTCTCTTTCCCATCCCACTGCGGGGTGGAGCGAGAGAGCGGCTGCATGGTCCTAGTTGCCGGCTGCCGGGTTAAACCACAACAGCCCCAAACCGCAGGTGTTGAATGGGTGTTAAGGGGCATTCGTGCTCCTGGTGGCACCATGTAATGCATGAGAGAGATCAAGAAGTATCTATAGAACAGCGTTTTCATGGGGCAGGATTGATAAATGAGAACAAAAAGCATATTTGGTAAACAGGTAAAGCTGTACTGACATAGGTTGTACAAGCTACGGGTTGTGAGGACTCTGACTGTTCTCTGTTCTCTCCTGCAAGGCTGCAAAGGGAAGAGCTAAGGCAGCAAGTACTGCTCTTGTTTTGACTTCCTTCACGTGCCTGCTAACAGGTTGTTACGTGAAAATCTTGGCGGGCGGCAAATCACGCGTCTGTGGGAGTTTGTATAAGTTTTGTGTGTTTAGCAATTGCTTGTATCCTTGTTTGCTCTTTCTCACAAAGGGTGTGTATGGAGACCGTTGTACCTACTGCTACATGCAGTAGCGCCCAGGTAGTCCTTGGATATAAAGGAACATTTGTGCAGTAGCAGCTGAACCATGGAGATGGCAAAAGTAGGTGCCCTGTCTACATTTTAAAGAAAAAATGGGTACGTTTTATCGAATAAATCAAGGCTTTGTTAGCTAGGCCACCTTATTCCTGCAGGGAATATGTAGGAAGGATTTATATTAAATGTTCTCTGATGATAATGATACTTTTTAAATAGAATACAGAACATTCTGCCACCTAGCTCAGAAATGCTAATGCAAGGAGTATCTTGTACTCCATACTCTATGGCAGCTCCTATTTCTTTTCTTTTTCCACTATGTACTAATGTGGAGTCAGACACTTTATCTTCACAACTACACAGCCCCCTCACAAGCTTCTCCACACACAATTTAGCAAAAAAAAGCTTGCTTTGTTCATCAGTGCTATACAGTATCATTAGCAGAATGAACAGAGATGCCAGAAAGATTTATAACTTGATTTTTCAGAGATGGGGAGGGTAACTAACACATGGTATTGATTACATGAGAAACTTCGGATCCTCAGATCAGAGTAGCATTTTTTTTCAATAGCTACTTCAGTAACATCGCCCTAAATGGAGTGGGTTTTGAGAAACTAAAGGATAAACAGGCAAAATTTTCAAAATTCACTGCCTTTTTCTTTTCCAAAACAGGAAGATATGCTTAGATAATCTAGAATGTCAGTGAGATTTGGCACTTATGGGAAGTCCTATCCAATGTTTTAATACCTACTTCAGAAAATGTGCGATAACCTCACTACCCCAGAAGAACTGCTTTGCTGTAACTGTTGCGAAAAGCTTTGCTATATTTCACCAATATTTTTTAAAAAATCATCTAGAAGTGCAACATCTATAGACACTTGCAAAACAAACCAGAACAGTATATCAGTTTCAAATCAAATCTGCAGCTGTTTCGAACTCTCTCTTTCAAAAGTACAATTAAATTTAGTTCTGGTTTTTTAACTATTCCAAATAGAAATGCAACCACTAAGTGACATATCTTTCAGCCAGGTTTGTGATAGTTCTTGAGATTAGGCTTTGATTTCCAAGGAGTGCAGAGCTGCTTCACTTCTGTCCCTGGGTTCCTAAGCCTGAAGTCTAATTATGCCGTTTTCATATTTCCCGGTTGTTCGCTACTTTACTGCTGACAAATTTAGCAAAAAAAACCCTCAAGCTGTGCTGAGACTGTGGAAGAAATTGAGGCTTGGGGTTAGAGCTTGAAGAGTGTGTAGTCTCTAATTTTCCACTCTGGCTCTGAATGACAGCTATTAAAATTATATGCATACACTATATACACTAGTGTAGTTTTTTTACAGGGGTTTTCACTTCAGTAGATGAACTTTGAACAAATAATTTTAAGCCGGTAACTTTAATCAGTAGAATTTTTTCTTTCTTTCTTTTTTTTTTTCTTGTGAAACCAACTTTTTTGATGTCACTTCAAATTCATCACTGGTTAATTTCTGTAGGTTTCCTAGGAAAGATCTGCATTTGCTACAAGCAGAAAGGCCAAGACAAATATAATGCAATGATATGTTGTCTACCAAATGTGTGGGACATGCACGAATGACTCATGGTCAAGCTTTAAAAGCAACTTAGTCCCAATCTTTTACTGAATATTTTGAAAGAAAGATCTGCACAAAGAATGAGTCTCTTAAAACTCCTGTTTGAAACCAACTGCAATGAAAGTCAACCACAGTTATACAGCTCTGGATCTCTGTGCCTTCAAAAGTTAAAATCCCAGTTCCTTATGTTTGGGGTTTTTTTTAATGGCAATAGCACCGGTCCCTTGTCAGCAGAGAATTTCTTCCTAACAAAACCACTCTTTCTGTGCAGCTCAGAGGACTTGCCCATGAGCAGTGGCTACCTCACTGTTGGGTGCTACCTAAGGTTATGACCAGACCACAGGATCACTTAGCATCTTTCAGCTTCTGGACCCAAGTGAACCACTTGCTCTCTCCCTGGCGCATGTGCCCTGCCCACCCCTTCCCCAGACCAGTCTCGCATCCCAAATCCTGGGGCACGAGCACCACAGGGTGTGCTGACACGCCTGTGCCTCCCAGTCTAGGCACAGCCATAATGATTTCTGTGTTTTATACTGACTTTGCAAAGATAAAATAACCATTATCAGCTCCTGGATCAGCAGGGCAGCACAGCAGAGTTCTAAGGAGATCCCCGTTCATCTGGCTTTGCTGCCAGTTCAGCTCTGTGTGGGCAAATAGGTGTTAAACTGAATTTTAATCTGCTGGCAATTAACATCTTATTATATAGCTCTGCCTGAGGGCTAGGCAATTCTGCGCACCACAACTGCATGGTTAGTGTGTTCAGATGAAATCTGAGCTTGTAGGTGAGGATTTATGAGAAAGCAGACAATTCACAGCACATGCTTTCTGCTGAATGCCAGCTATATGTGCATATATCTATATAGACTGAAGCTTTCTTTCTCCACTATCTGCAAGTCTATGTCCTACTATTCTTGCTGGGACGAGCACTAGCTGGAGGATTTCTGTTTGGAAGGAAAAACATGGAAGAGGAGGGAAAGAGAAGAAATATCAGCCCCCAAAATGTGCTTTACAAAAATGCACATGCAGCAAACATACAAGATGCTTGTACCACAAACTGGTGGCCCTTCTACCAACTCTTGTTTGCCACCCCAAAGCTATCAGTTTGCAAGGAAGACCCAAGAGAGACAAATTTTCCTTTGATTGCTTTTATTGGGCTTGTCATCTTCTGCTTGCCTAAATTAGCCAGAGTTGTCATTAGACCCAGCAGCTCCATGCTGATTTTTGTGAGCAGGGCCTTGGGGCTTTCTGTCCTTTACCTGAAGAAAGGCATATCAGCATGAGATACACGGAGTTTATCAGATACTGGTACTTCGTGGCTCTCTCTCACACCTGTCCCTTCTCCAGAGCTCCCCAGCTCTATTAGTAACCTACTCACCAATTCCTGTCTCTCCCCTTGTTCTACAATTTCACATGCTGCTGCTATTGTGTCTGCTACCTCTCTGGTTCATAAAGACTCTCTCTTCATCTTCAGATCACTTTTGCAGAAAAACTCCTAGCCTGGTGCTGGTAAGACAATATTTTACCTACTTAATATGACTACAACCAGCGCAAGTGTGGGACAACTGATGTTTATAGCAAAAGGAATAAGGCAAAAATATTTAAGTTGTTCCCATTGAATCTTCTCTAAAAGCAACTGCTAAAGGTGTTGCACAAGTGACTTTCTAAACACATTTGTGGTTTTTAAAATTTTCTGTTGATTTTTTCAACATCATTCTAATTAAAGTCTTTATTAGTAAGTGCTTCATTAGAAAGGACTGCCAATATTTTTTTTATTATTTTCTCCTTCAGAATTTTTTCAAGTGACACTGTAGAACTGTTTTGCTCTAAAAGGGTCATTCTGGGAGAAAGCAAAAAGGAAGAAACAGTGTTCAATCAGTCACGCAAAGGTGTGCTGTGAGGCATAGCTTGTCTTAATGAATTTTGTTCACTAAGTGAGTCTAATTTCTGGTCACGGCAATTGTGGTGTATTGATTTCTAGCCCCACACCTGCCTGGTAAACAAGATCTCATCACAATTCCTGGCTTGTGGCATTGAGTCCTCTCCTCTCGGGCAAATCAAATATTTTAATTTCCAGCTTTTGACAGCTCTCATACGTAATTGCCTGCAACTGACTACATGAAGAAGCTCAGAGTTGCAGATCTGGAGGCGGGGAGGGGAGAGGAGAAACCTAAAGGTGCTCTCATCCCCATTAACGCTCATTAGGCGATGGCTTCTTGTCCCAGGCCATGCCAGCTGTTTGCAGCTGCATGGCTTCTCCCTTTCTAACCAGGCTGCGTCAGCCTTGACTTGTGCCTGCATTGCAGTCGCATGAGTGACTGGGCTGTAATAGAGAGGCAGGGGTAAGGTTGGCTGCTGAGAGGTGCCTGGCCGCAGCAGCAGGGAGCTCAGCGCAGGCCAATGTGTATTCTAGTACCCAAGGTAATTTAAGCTCTTTACCTCCAGTTTACTCTGTGCTCACACATAGACTGTTGTGCTGACACAGTTTTAGTCTTTGCTTCTTCACAATACCCTCTCTGATAGAGAGTGTTACACATAATTTTCAGATACAGCAATCAAGCCACCAAGAAACTAAATTCAGAATTTTAAATTTGGGCCTGTAGGGGAAGCAAAAGTCTGAATACAAAATGACTGTCATCACTCAGTTGCTTCTGGATTTAGATCGCCATCTTTAGGTATTTGCCTTTGCAGGTTACTCACATAGTAACATAAGCTATTAAAAACCCCTCCATGTAACCTCAAAAATAAGAATAAGCTCATATTTCCCCCAGTTCAACCGATGAGACCACTGCTCTTTATCATTCTTGTGGCCAGATATTCCAACAACTATATTAAGCGTACTGAAGAAGTGCAGATATCTCAGCTAGAAGTAACACTTAGAAAGGAAGTGCTGCATATATTTAAAGTGTGCAAGAACCCAGCAGATGTTGTACCAAGATTAGGCTATAACATTTTTGTGCCTATCTGAGATCTCCTCCCTGGAGGATTTGTTCTTGAGAGTTGTGTAACACCTTTCCTTTCACATTGACCTCTGAGATAATGTGCATCAGGAACATAATATTATCAAGAGAGCCACACAGTAGCTTGGGAATTGGTACAAGGGCACATGAATAATGGCATTATTTTCAATCAGAAAATTGTTAAATTTAAGTCTATTACTCAATCCAACAGAACACCATGCAGCTTGGCACCTTATGTGGGGTGTGCACCTAGATAAAATTGCGTTGATAACAGGAAAGAGAAAGCTGGGAAAAATATCTCTATGAGCATATGGAAGAGAATACTAAACATTTAGTGATTTTTTTTTTTTTAGCTAATCTCTTTCATTAAAAGTGCTTTTTAATCTAAATATCCTTCTCTGAACAAAGCGAAATGGTAAGCCACAACATGAAAAAATGGGAAAAAATTCTTACCAGGTTGGAGCTGTTTTTGCCTTCAGCTGAGATGTTTTGTACAGGACAAGGTGAGCACCCGCTAGCTATATACACCCATAAAAAAGCAAATACAATGTCCTGCATAATTTAAAATTATTCCCAGTGAAGCTGTTGGTGTGAATACCAGAATATGCTGCAGTTGTGTGCAGCTGAACATACAAGTGCTGAAGATAATTCTCACTTACATATGTGTTTAACTGCCACCAAAAGTATTGCCAAGGAAGCAAAGTGCTTTGCTAAGTGGGGACGTGCTCCTGCTTTCAGCATCTGTATGAGTGAATGTGGCATCAGTGTATCTGTTCTAAGCAGGCTTGTTATTACCAGTAAGGTTGCTGTCTGTGCTAAAGAACAGAGGTGCAGTAACCTGCAAAATTAAGATGGTGTAAACGTAATTCTAGTGTCTGGCTTTGCGACTTTGGCAGTGCTGGTGCAAGGCAGGACTTTTTTTTCTCTTTCATGGTAATACATTTGATTCAGTATTTACAATCAAGAAGTTCTAAAAGTAATGATGCTAATTCACCACTAGAAAAAAAATGGGGTTTTCCTGTCCAAACAGCAGGAAGATGAGCCAAAACTAATAGTGTCAAGAGGTGATTCCTGTCTTGTGTTTATATGGTCAAAAACGGAAAGCTGTCTGACATTGATAAAACAGCTCTTGAAAAGTTGTCATCGAAGGTCTAAATTATTAATTTGAATGCATCATCACTAAACGCATACTAAGCAGGAACCAGGCTCTTAAAAGATGAGCTAACAAAATACTGGGTTTGCATGTTTTCTTTGTTGATCTTTTTTTCCAGCAGAGAGAGGAGGAGTAATGATGTGCTGGTTTTTACACTGCATTAACTAACTATAGACATTAAAGATGAAAAACACCTATTATTTTATTTAAATCTTCCCCTAGCTATTGTCATAGCTGACAAATCCAGTTCTTTTTAAACACAGTTTTGCAAACTGCTCTTTCTTTGTACAAGCATGCTTTACAGAAAAAAAAATCATGAAATAATCAGCAATGTAATTCCCTTACCTGTCCAGGCTACGTGTCCTTTCAGCTTCAAAGGTCGTGGCTAGGAGCTGAGCGATCCTCTGTCAGTGGTGCTTTTATTTACTGTAAGTGTAATCTTCTCTCACTCTTGTCTGCAAATTTATCTCCATAACGCTTCTCTCGTAGCATCTGCAAAACACAAGACATATAGCATATGCACATGCTGTGTTGGAAAGGTGGAATCACCCGGGTTTTATTAAAAGAGGAGTCAAAGTAGAGTCACAGTCATAGAGCACTCCATGCGTGAATGTTTTCACTTCCATACTTTACATACTATGCCTTTTTTTTAGGGGAGTGGGGGGAGGAAGGTAATGTCTTTTTCACCATGATGACTCGGGTTTTAGCTCTGAAGGGAAATGATGCAAAATGTAGGCTAGCAGAAGTCTCCTGTTGCATGAAGGGTATGGAGTAAGCTACACATACTTAATTACATCATCGAGAAAAGGCTTTTCTATGCACTAAAATCAAAAAAGGCTTTGACCTCAGTCTTAGGTTGGTGATTGCACATGAGCAGAAGCCTCACTAAATAACTGAGACCATCGATATGTCCCCAGTTATAAGTTCTCAGGACATCTATGCCCTATTGTGACACTTGCATGCATTTGCAGCTTCCCTGAGATCAGGGAGAGCTTGCTGTGAACACCAAAGTAACCTAAGACAGCGAGGGAGGTAATCTCTCAGATTATGGGCCCTTGGAGAACTGAGGATTTAAAACCTGACTGGGAGTAGGATGACACCAAGTATTCCTCAGTTTCCCCTCTTCCTTTTCCAGTCACAGAGGATGAGATTCTTTGTAAGGGCCAATAGCATCCTAAGACCAGTTCAGACAAAAGACCTAAGGGGACAGCTCCCTTAGCCTAGGGACACATCTTTGCCTTTCTGCGAGGTCAATATGATCTTTTGGATCCATCATGTCAGGTAAGAAAGGGCTGAGATTCATTCAGTAACTGAAGCACCTGACTACTAGCAGCCTTCAGGACTAGAAAGTAGGAAGCATGTACAGAAAGCATAAATAAATGCAGACAGGCTGGTACGCTTTGACGGGGAAAATAAATCTCTGAAGTACTCCTGCACCTGAGGTTCCTGAAAATATTTCTTGAAACTATTTACTTGGGCAAGGATGTGGTTGCTTAAGTGAAGATGACACATCAAAGCCTAATTTTGTCAGTTCTTGACTTTTTTAGTACCTAAGAACCCATGATGAATTAATACTGCAGTAGAGGAATATGACTTCTGCAATTCCTCCTGTGTTTCATTATGTTAGCATAGCATTGAAAGGAATTATTTTCTGGTTTTGGTTTTGATTTTAGGTGTATTCCCCTATTCCCATGTAAATGTGACGCAGGATTGCACCATTCAATGGTTAAGAAAGGTAACACCAGGAAAAGCTGGTTTTGTACCTATGTCTTATTGCCTGGAGTTCTAAATTAATTATCCTTCTTAAGGGAAAATGGATGTTGAATGGGGAATAAGGCACAGCTGTTGAAGCAGGGTATAAATAGGAAAAGATTTTAGAAGAAAAAAAAGGTCCACTTTGACTTAGAAAGTTAGGTAAGGCAGCATTGCTCTTGGATTTAGACTATCAGGATGAATTCAGCACTAATATAATGGGGCTGGTGTCTGTTTGTGTGTCCTTGCATTGATAATAAAGCTTGGGGGAAGGGCAAAGGCATGCTGTCACCAGGAGGGTCCCTGAGCAGGGAGGGCAATGAGCCAGGACGTGTGGGCGTGCCACCGGACACCCCTGCTCTGCAACCTGTCTGGGACTGACACGGTGCATGGGATTTCTGAGAGCAACCATGAGAACTGCATCCTGGGCTCGAGTTATCTCGAGATGCAATAAACACTAATCTGCCTACTCTTGTAACACCAGAGCCTGCCTGCAATACTCAGTCTACGTACACAGCAATATCATAGGTATAGCAGGTGAGCATTTGGGTGCACACTTGATTCCTGATTTCTTACAATGGCATCCTTAAAGACAAGGCATACAGGCTTTGCAGCAGTGATGAGGCTATTGCTCTACCATACCCAGCATCCAACAGTGTTTCAGAGGGTGTGTTTACAAGTAGGTAGGTAGGAGATAACCTGCCTTTTAGGGACATCTTTACCTGCCTTGCATCTGTATGAGGATAAAGTCCCATTGTATCCCATCTAAACATATCTGTGTGTTTAGACCACTACTTTGATAATATTCTTGGACAACCCTTCTGGCACCGTATTGCTCTTGTTTAAGCTTAGTCAGCACCAATCACTTAAAAGTCTGTACTGGTTTAACTGAACTGAATTAAAACAGCCCTGTGTAGACAAATGCTGAGAATTTAGAGCAGTTCAAGCTGTGTTGGTGTTTCTTTCAGCACGATGGGGTAGCACCTGGGATATTATTGTCCTTTTTCATTCTGTGAAAATAATTTTTGCTTCTCTCTCCATGTCTCACTAATCATAGCATCTGAATCGCTGCATGAAAAGAGAATCAAAATGTAGGCCAAGCGATTAGAGAGAGATGAGGAATTCTGGATTCTTCAATTTATGGTATGCCAGATATGATAAAAGGAGAGGGGTGTTTTCACAAACAGTGAAAATTATATAATTTTTTTATCACGTAAAGTTGGGAAAAAAAATTCTTTTAAGGCTTAAACTAGGGTATGAAAACTGCACCACTGAGTTTTATACTGACTTCTGAAGCAAATGGTCAAAGTTTTCAAAAGTGGAAGAGTTCACATCTTTTACATCTGAGTATCTCCCTTCCTCTCCATCTCTCCAATGGGTAATAATCTATTACCCACCTTAAAGAAAGCTTCCTGCCACTTCTTGGAATCTAAGCAGAAAAATCAATTAGCTACAGTATTAATGAGGCCTGATTACAGGTTTTTCCCTGCCTGTTGTTGTTTTCACTTCCCTTTTCTGCCAATATTTAACCAGGGATTCCACACATACAAAAAATCTTATCTGTTCCTTCCTTTCATCACTGTTTATTAGAGTTCCTGCTTTTATGACTTTCCTGATAAATATCATTTTAGATTAGAGTGTTTGCAATGGGCCAGCTTAACTAGGAGCCACTAGGACAGAATTTCATAATAGTATTATCAGTGCTCGTTGATGGTGATGATTCAGGATTATTTGTGCTGCAGTTAAATTCGAGATTTGGGGGGTTCCTTCTTCCTTAGCGACATAAAAAATGTCTCCTGTGATACTCCTTCCCAGGATATGCGAATTAGAAGGATGAGATTTCTCACCTTTCACAGCAGGAGGAGTATCTTAGAGTACTGAATCCGGCATAACTCGAAGTATTCTTCGGCGGTCAGACTCCCAAGCCATTCCTTTACTCCATAATGTCGTAGTACCCCTTTGCCTTTCAGTGCCAGGTGAGGAGCCTGGGTTTAAGCCCCTTCACTGCCTGGGAGGGGCTGATCTCTTTAGGGAGCTTCTTAACCACAATAGATCATACTAGAGTGTGCAGAACCTGTTCCTGACTTTGCTGAGACAGTGAATGAGAGCATCTCTAGGAGTCAGTGCTTGTGGCACCTGCTGGGGAGGAAGATGCCCAGGGCTGCAGCCTGTGCTTGGGCTAAGAGTTTCATACCTTAATACAATCCTGGAGCTGTTCCATCTACTTCAGGCTTTCATTGATCAGCTGCAGCTGAATTACGTTCCTGGCTCTGAAGGTGTAAATCTTGCTCCTTGGCCTCCGGTCTGGCATCTATACAGCAAATTGTCTCCCAAGTATAATATAATATTGGGATGATTTGGGTTATCTATTCCAATATACAAGTTCCAGCCTGACTATTATGAATTATCTGTACCTTATGTCTCTGGCAGTCTTTCTTCTGCATAAGACACAGTGCGGTACCAGTGGACCTATCCAGGTTGATTATTAAAGGCTCTTGGTACATGAGCACGCTCTGGAGAAAAAAAACGAGCGTATTTCTGTTCTAGATAAGGCCCTCCTCTTCCAAACTTTGTGCAAGGAGCCAGAGCTTGACTGGAAAATTGCTAAAGCCTAGACTAGCAGGAGCACATGTTAGTACATGTTTGGACTCCTTGGATGAGCTGAATGGAGCATGAAGAGGAGCAGGGATGGGGAGGGAATGGAGACAGAGGAGTGTGTACTGGGATACGAGGGTTTCTAGTCATTTCTTTGTCTAGGCCAGCTAAAGGAAGATTGCTCTCTGAGATACTCCCCAATGACAGCCTGGCTAAATGCCTTCCCCGCTACTGCTCCTGAATTGTGAGCTGAAAACCCATGGTATGTCCAAGGCCTTAATGCTAGAACAGGATTGGAAAAATAACCACAAACAATGTAAGCAGTATTGTTCTGTTTCGTTTGGGATGGGGAAATCGTTCAAGGCTGTAATGCCATCGGTGTACAAGAAGTGAAGCAGAGGGCAGGCAAACAGGGAAAGTGCCTGAGCCCAGGGATGCTGGAGGAGGCTGAAGTCTGATGCAGCGACACTGCAGCACAGGGCACTGACGTAGGGGGAGCCCACCCTGGGCAGGAATAATAACACATCCACCCACTTCCAGAGAACAAATAAACACAATTGCGATCATCCATGAATACAGGCACTTCTTTTTTTTTCCCATGGTAAAGGCCCTTTGTATAACTCTTTAATTTAAACCAGTGAAATTGGAGCAACATAAATTTAATTTCTCTGGGTCCTGTTCTGTAAGCATCAATTATAATGTCTAATCTACATCAAGTGCTGCTAAGTTTAGTAACTGGCTCTTTATTATGCAGCACCCAAAAACATTCAAATATATTCACATTAAGATGTAAGATCATACAAATGTTAATTGTAAAATCATCCAAATGTTAACAGTTGGTTTTTTGCCTCCTAAGGCTATAAACAGCTATTTTGATTAGGTTGCCGTGTTCCACTAAAATGCATTTTCAAAGAGAAATTTCTCAATTGGAGCTTTGCTTGGCAGTGGGGACAAAACAATGTACTCTCAGAAGGTACAGAAAGCATAGAGAACCACCCTTTATTTATGGCAAGGACACTGGAAATCAAGATTTGATACTTGCTGAAAGAATTTCTCTGGTGGTAGAGGAAGGAGGGATGCACTGCTGTGAACACGTAAATCATTTATGCTCCCAATTAAAAATTTACTCAACACCTACAGTTTTTGCCTGAGATATGGCTGGGAAAAAAACCCCTTAAAACTGCTGCCATCTCCTCCAAGGTCATATCCTGCCATTTAAAGGAATATTCAATTTTATTCTACATTTGACATTTTATTGGCCTCTTAATTGTTTTTGGAATAAAATTGTGTTTTCTTTTGACTTCCTTTTCATTTTACTTCTGCAGCCCAATGTTTTTCTTTCCCTTATAGCAGATTATTGTGTAGCATTTTCTTTGGTGTTACACTTTTTTGCCAACTTCTGTGTCTTCCGTTTCTTTCTTGTCATTATTGTTTCTTCTCTGTCCTTCCACTCCTATGCCTATGCTGCTTTCCTTTCCACAGAAGTCGTCTTTGCTATCAAAGCTCACTTGTCTCTCTCTTCCTACACTTTAATGCATGTTCAATTCTTCTGTTTTCTCATTTAGGTGCCTCAAATGCACCACTCAAAACAAATAAAGAAAAATAACAAAACAAAAACACTGGCCAGAAAAAGATGGCACAGGGCCAAAACTAGGACAAGTGACCATCCTAGTTATGGAGAGCAATAAGAGAAAGGTTAAGCCTGGTATTCAAACTTTCCCGAGGCTGAAAAGAAAGGCAGTTGGATTGGAAATTAGGAGTCCTAGCCCCACTCTAGCTGGCTTTTGCCACCTCTAACTGTGAGGTGCTGGATGATTTTGTAGGTTATCTAGCTGCTGTAGGGAAGAGGTAACTTAATTCTCTTTTTCTCCACCATCCTCATTTTCTGGAAAAGCTCCTGCTTTGGGCAGAAAGGTGGAGAACATCTGTCTGTCCCCCTGAGTGCAAGAACCTGCAGTGGACAGAGCCTTCTCCTGCCCTCACAAGCAGCAGCCATACAGCGCTGGGGACAGCTGTACTGAATATTGAGCAGATCTTATTCAATTCAGTCTACCTTTTTTCTTTTTTTATTTATTTATTTTTTTTTATTTAATGGTGGGGAGGATCATATTAGAAGCATCAGATCTGAAAAGTAAAATATAAGCATGTAAAATAACATCAGACTGTCCTTCTGGTTAAGGTAACATCAAGGCATCCCATAAGGAACATCCAAGTTGTGTTTTACTTCTAAAAATGCTACTGCTGCTTCTCAAATATCAGTATGATATGGATAGTCTTGTGATTTCTCTAATAAACAGCAGCACTGAGAAGCAATCCACCTTACAGCTGCTTCTTCTGGTCTCTCACTTATGGCTTTGTCCACCATTTCCGATGCTGGCAGGACTGACACTGAAGTTTTCCCTGCATAGTGTGAATGGGAGTGTGTGAAGGGTGCAGGGCTATCCGAAAAAAATTGGGAGGATTTTTGAGATGAAACCATAATCTACAAATCTATTTTTCACTCTGATTTATTTTTCTTTAAACAGAATTATGCAACATCTATAGACTAGTATCAAGAAAGGAATAACATGGTACATAAACTCATGTCAGCAAGGATAAATAATTAAAAAAAAAAGGTGTGAACCTGGAAGGAATAACCTAATCACTTATTTAAAGCAGTTTTGATTTTGTATGAAGGCAGAGCTGGCACATATTGTAATACATGATATACAGCGCACATGGGCTGGGTTCATGGCATATTCCGAAGGATGGGTTTAGAAGGCATTTTTTATCGCTATCTCTTCTTTTTTTGATTATTTGACCAATAATATTTTTAGTAGCTCATGGCTGGTGATGCTTGCTTCTGTCTCTTCCTTTGTACCCTAAGTAAGTTCAAGACCCTGCTCCTTGCTTAAAACTTGGGAGGCAGGAGAAAGGTGACATTACAAGAAACCATTGTGCAAAGAGCATTAGGAAGAAGTAACAGGTCATAAGGGTATGGATCGCACCTTGGCATAACCACAAACCTCATTCATCATTTGGGAATCATTTACATTTCATAGTGGTGAATTATCCCTGCATGAGTTGTGCCTTCAAACTCATGTTGTAACCTAAAAACTTTAAAATTAAATAACTAACTAAATTACACTTACAGTACTGGAATAGCTGAATCGCAAACAAACAAATGAGCAAAAAAAGACTCCAAAGCTTTCCAGATGGCTGGTTCCCACTGATGTACATTTTTTCTCTGGAGCTTCAAAACATGTTTAAATTATGAAACTTGGTGTGATTACAAGAACTTGGCAAGCAGTCATTAAGGTTTTAGTCTGAGGAGTGATACTACAGAGTTAGAGAACTGAAGATGAGCAATCATAGACTTGTACAGCTGTCTTCATGTGCATGCAGCATTGCCAGCATGGGTTGTAGGGCATGGGACTCCTGTTCTCAGGGTCTAACTTTTTTATGTGTCGCAGTTCTGCTGCTTCTTTGGGCCAAATCCATCCTTGGCAGAGTTGGTGAAACTGGTGAAATTGCATCAGTAATTTATTTGACTTCCTTTGCTCAAAACTGCTTGCTTGGCATCTCCTGTCTGCTCAGGCCAGGTGTCTTGGTATGTGTCTCCTCTGCTCCTGGCAGTGCTTGGAGACGTGGTGCAACCAGTGAGCACCTGGCTCTGCTGCTGCAAATCCCCCTGTGCTGCTGGGGCAGACTTACTGCTCCAAGGGCAGAGCCTCTTCCTTTGCTGGGCCAGCAGAATGGGGGGCAAAAGGCTTGTGGTAGGTGGTCTGGAGTGGGAGATGGCAGTAGTAACAGACGGTGGGAAGAAAAGTGAGGGGGAGTGGAGGATGAGAAAAAGGAAATGCACAAACAGTATTTTTTAGTATCTGTTTTGAATATATTCTGAGGCTGGCAATGCTGAGTTTTCAGTTCAAGCGGTGTATCACACCCTCCATTCAGCCTGGGGTCAAGCTGGCAAGCAGGAAAAGGTCTTGTACTCCTAGTGCAGGGCAAGAACACCGCACTGAGGTAATGGTGGGGATGAAGATTGGAGATGTGCCTCTCATAGCAGGTTTGTAGTTGAGAGAAGTGGGAACCTTCCTTTGCATCTCAGCTCCTCCTGGCTGCAGTCACCAGAGCCTCTCTCCAGCTCCGTCAAGCCCATCCACTGTCAGCTCTTTAGGGCCAGGGGATAAAATCCTGTTACGCAGCCTGAGGAGAAAGCCAGAGCCTTCCTATTGCGTGACTGATCGAGGCTGCTAGTAAGGACACCAAATTTTTTTTTGATGCAGCTTGTTGTCCAGGTGATATTTGAAGGACGTCCTTTCTTCCCTGCTCTGATGGTAGAGACTGCTCCCCACTCTGTGGCAAGGGCAGGTTGGTTACACATACCTGAAGATACAGGGTTAGGTAAGTATTAACACAGAGAAGAGAGGATGCAAAAAAATATTGGTGGCCTTCTACTAAAAAAGGTTACCCAAGAGCATCACACCATTGTATGGTGCTGCAGCAAGCCAACCACTGCTCCATACCAGACATTAGACAAATCTCTCTGAATTGTTCAGCTGTAGCTTATTATTCAAGAAAAGGATCTGGCAACTATTCATGTCAAAAGGAGGGAGGAGGTGAGTAACTGCGGTTCCCTTATGCAAGCCCAGTGCATGCAGTATACCCACTGGCTATCCATCCTGCACCAATGTCAAAGAGGTCCCAGGGACCTCCTGTAATCCCCACCTCACTGGTCTCTAGGGAATGACCCTGCCATCGGCATCGCACTGATGTCGCATTCTTGCTGACCCTACCTGTCTGAGTAAGCAACATACCCTGCAGTAAGCATGTATGTAAGCATTCAAGTGACCAACCTGCTCTGTACCTACTGAAGTGTAGTTTGCTGTCTGCTCCTCAGATTTATTGCCAAAAGACAGTTCCTTTGGGGCTCAACCAGCTGCTATGCTATGCATTTGTGGACTCCTGCCATGTGTCACTGGCAGTATATGAATTAAAAGCAAATGCTGAAAATAAGGTGAAGAGATAAGTAACAGCATAGCAGGAGGAGATGCACTTGAGCCCGCACAGTGCGTGTGGTGTGACCCCCTTCTAATAACTCACTGTCCATCAAGTCACTATCATGTGTAATAACCTGCAGATGGCTCAGCAGTGGGTGGCATTAATATACTCGGGCCCCTCTGGTGTACAGGTGCCCTGCAGTGTCCTTCCCACCCTCCCTTTTCACCAACAGACAGCCCTACACCTTGTTGCTGACTGTCAGGTGAAGCGAGCAACTCGCTGTCATACCAAACACACTTGGCCGGCTCCCAGTGGGCTTGCACACCTTCCCCGACTGGGGAGGAAAGGCAGGCAAGTCCGCCCCACGTCACTGACTTTTTGCAATGGTACCAGAGGAGCAATGTGACAAGCTGCAGAAGAATTGAAGTGTCAAGGATATTTAGGCAGTTTGCTGATGTGAATTTTTTTTTTTGTTTATTCACTATTCTGTCCAGAATCACAGTCTGATTACACACATCGCCACCTTCAAAGGACATCTCTGATGCTGAGGCAGTATCAAAAGTGTCCGAGTACTCCACATGCACTAGGACTTGCATTGTGCAAACGCATATACAGACTGAGACGACACCAAAAAGCTCACTGCACTTCAGTAAGATCAATGACATCATGCAAAAATTTCTCAGGGAAGTTTCGAGAAAAATAAAACAATCTGAGCCCTGGAAAAGGAAGAACAGGAAGGTATGTCTGTAGGAGTGGTATACAGGGTAACGTTATAAGTCAAGTTACTTTCCTGGAAGATCGAAAGAAAAATATAGAGAAGATGATTCAGAAAATGTTTATGTAGGACTGGAAAGGACCTTCCACTGCAAGCACTGTGTCATATAATCCATGACAAAAACATAAAAACCACGAATTGAAGGGTCTCTAGACGTCACTGTTTACATTGAAGGGCTACTGCAAAAACTTGCCACAAATGTTAGAGAGCATCTTCGGATTTCCCACTTAAATTTATTGATGGTGAATTTACCTTCATTATTATAAACCAATCACAGCTATTGAGATACTAGGAAAATGGGTGTTGAATAACATCTGATGGAACTGAAAACAAAGGACAGTCAACTGCTAAACTAAAAATCACACAGGAAGATGCACAGGTTGAACCACTTTGTCTTCTGGTAGGGTTGAAGTGTTTCTTTAGACTTGAAAATCCTGAACGGAAAAGTCCTTGTGTTTTGCATTAATAATTGAAGTGGAGTACTTCCAAGAGAGCACAGATTTGTTACAGTTGATTAACAAGTTTTCCATTATGACTTGCGATGAGCCATTTTTATATAATCTGCTTGTCTTTCTATATATCATTTACAGTACTAAATATTGTTGTTTCAGCGCGGTTGTGTTGATACTCTTAACGATTTACTTGCAGGTAATGCCAAACCCCTTCAGCTCACCTGAACACTTAGACAAAAGTCAGCTTGGTTTGCACCACTGCAGAGAGACACTTAGTAAACTGAGAGGGAGGAGTACCAGCAGGTTCTACAGTTCAGCAGGCAATCTGAGTCTCATCAGCGATGCGTAAATACATGGAGGGAGAGATTGGAGGTGAAATGCACTCTCTCATACATGTTTGGGTTCAGTGGGGCTTTGCTCTTCTTAAGACAGTGATGAGAAATGATCTCTCAAAAGTGAGAAAGGAGCCACATAGCAAAGTCCAACAGCAATAAATCTTGCCCCCCGTTCAGGTCACAGTAGATGGGGACAGGGATGCTGATGAAGGACAGAGATCTTCATCTCAGACACATAAAAGCTGACTCGCTCCTTGTCTGAAAGGCTTAATAGTACTGTGATTTTTTTATACTGATGCCATTTTTTTTGGAAGGTGCAGATACTGGTACCTTAAAAGATTCAAAAAGTATTGTTCAATGCTAAATTGAATTTCTTGCCATTAAATCAGGAAAAGAAACTCAACCCCTTTCTTCTAACATCCAAAGGGAAAAACACAATCAATTTAGCAGCATTATCCTGAAAGCTCTGTCTTCCTCTCTGCTGCGTTATCCAGCTGCTAGAGGAATACTTCTCCAGTATCATGCTTCTGTTCTGCTGTATTCAGCAGACCTGGAGCACAAGCCTAAAGCTAAACAATGAGGAGACTATTTAGTATCCTGAACAGATCCACTATCTCATTTTTGCGTAGTAACATTCACTCATTTTAATAAGAAGGACCTCAAAAATAATAATTGCAATATGTGTCATTAATATTATATTGTAGGCAGAGGAAAAACATTCCCTTTGTTCCCACTCATTCCTATTACGTGCATCTTCACATGTGTGTAGCGTCCTGAAAAGCCTAAGAAGAAGGTGACAGTCTTTCTGAAAAATTACAGATAATTTTCTTTTATAATGAATCAAGGATCAGACTATCTTGCTTGTAAAGAGAGCTAGTGTTTAATAAGGTAACCTTAGCTTTTTGATATCAAAGGATTTGACGGGATATGAGCCCACAACACAAAAATATCACAGCTAATACAAATGATTGGGACCATGAATGGTCTGGAACAGGATGGTATTTACAAGTGTGGAAAACGAATGGCGTTGGGAAAAAACCCTGCAAAAAAGGAAAGCTTCTTGAAGAAAATCTCTTTCATTTTGCTGTGTCCTACCTAACCAAAATATTTGTGTAGCCAAGCATTTTGAAAGGGAGAGCTGGTAGAGACATCTACAGTTAAAACTGCCAAGACTTTCAGTATTTTGCCAAAATTTTAACTACCAGACAAAAATATTCCAAGCTTGCTGTCTGCCTCAAGCTGTAACAAAATGGTCCAGCAATGTTCACAAAAATGGTTATAAAAAAACAAAAGTATTTTTAATCAAAATTATTCGCCCCAGCCATTTTTTTGGAAGTAGATGAGAAATCAGTGTATGTCTGCTTCAGCCTGCAATTTCCCTCTTGAGCGACCATTGGATTGCCTTTCGCATTAAAGACGTGCAGATCTGGCTGCAATGTAAGACTTGGAAAATCACTGCTATAAGTGGATGCTTTGTTATTGACTTTACTGAGACCAGTATTTTACCCATCAATATCAACCGCAGTACCATTAGTGGCAGATGATAACAGATTGAGTAGAGCCTTTTGGCAGAAGAAGCAGCAAAGTCCTCCCTGGGGAGCGTGCAGATCCAAAGCCATGTAGCTACATGCACTGTAGCCACTGTGTACAGCCCCAGTCCCAGGCTAATAAAGCCATATCGTGAGGAACTGAGCATCACCCTAATGCAGTTTTCCAGTAAGCTCTGAGCACAGGCAGAGTAGTTTGCCTCAAGAGCCTATGCAGATAAACCACCTATGTCATAAGAAACCATTTTTGTGCCATGTGCACAAAGCTTTTTCAATGATGTGGGCTAAAAAAGATGAAGAGTGTCCTCTTAAGCTTATACATGTTAAGGACTGTGACCAAGAAAAAATGTCTTGTATTGCTAGCTCTGAAACGACTTGTGTCACAGTACTATGGTATCTATGTACAAGAAGACCAAAATAAAAGCTGCGAAAGGGGCATTTATTCAAATATTTTATAACAGTGCTTAATTATGGACACAAAGCTTTTCTTAGTATTCCATGTCAACATATTTTTACTAGGAACATCCAGGCTTAGAAATAAAGAAATTAATGGTCTGACCAAGAGGTGGTATAAATCAGCTAGAAGCACTATACATGCTAGATGAACATGGGCTATATCACAGATTGTCTGACTGTGAGCAAATGATGTAAACCTATAGCTTCAACATTCTCACTGAATTTTACATGTTCAAACTTGAAAGATCTACCATTTTTCTACACCTACTGCATACTTTCAATCACGCTGAAGTCCAAGAAAAATTTTGCCTTCGACAACCTGGAAATAAACCACTGAGAATAAACTGCTTTGTGTGGATATTCTGAGACACAGCGAGGTTGTGACTGTAAAGTGTCCTGCACCTTTGTGTCGGATAAGAAACAAAAGCAAAAGATCATGTGACTTTACCAAACTTTCAGTGTCTTTGGAAAAATAATTTTGAGTCTGAACCTGCTAGATTGAGTAGGTTCCTCTGAAGACAGTTGTAGTTTTTTGCTGACAAGATCAGGTGATGTGGTGCTCTACCCCTAACAGAGACAACCATTTTAAAGGCAACAGGTTTCAGCTGATCACTTCATAGGTTAGGACCTTGCTGCTGTGTTTCCTGGGGCATTTTGTTTTCAATTGACATGAATTGTTGGCATTGTTTGTCTTTTCTATAGTCTTTTCTAAGTCACAAGGGTGAAATCCTTAGCATTTGCATACGTTTATATGTACTGTTTGTAAAGCTATAACTAACCTATCCTTTATTGACAAGCCACTCTTAATGAGGGAAATACTGCCTTCCAAGAAGGAAAATGAAGCAGTACAGCTGTATCTTGTCCACACCAAGGCAGCAAGTCAACCCAAGAACTAGTTGTAAAATCTGAGGTCCTCAGATTCACGCCTAACTGACCCCTAACTGGCCAAGTCACACTGACTGCTGAAGTCAGGAGGAAATTAGTGCAGAAACAAAGATGAAACCATTGACATCAGTTGTGCTGTGTTTAGAAGTTCAAATGTGTAAACAGGGTTGTACCACAATGAACCTCGTAACAAGAGGATTAATCTTGATATGTGGGCCTGACCCTGCCACTTAACGGCTGTGTGGGGAGTTTCAGACCCTCCAGATGTCCTTACTTTTTACGATTTTAAACATCTTTTAATGTGAAGTCCACTTGCTGTTAAAACTGACATTGTCAGTACCTCTAGTTTTCTTGCAGAGCCATGGTCCTGACAACTGTTCCTTTGATAACTGCCCTTCCTTCAAAGACCAAGTCAGGTCAGAGAGCTGACATCAGAAAGGGAAAGACTGCGAAAGAACAAATAAATGCTTTTCCTGAGGAAATTATATTTCCACTAAATTCTGAAATGCCACTACTTGACTGCATTTCATGCAGTTATAAAAAAATTGCAAGTCCCTACATTTTATTAAAACTGTTTTAAGAACCACAATAATGAAAATAATAGGCCTGAATTTTACCCTGGAATAAAATCCCCTCATATAGGCAGGCAGCCATGACCTGTTGTCATGCAGGAGTCATTTGGGAGGGGGGGAGGAGATAAGAAATCATAGGAAAAGCCAGACAGCGTTATGGACCAGAATAACAGTGTCTGTCCTTACAGCCAGTGGAAGCTACAGAGTTCTGAACACAAACCACACAGGGATTCCTAGGGAGGGTCCAATTGTCTTTGCTAGTGATAAAGCCATTATGCCTCACTGAAATTAAAATATTTTTATTACAACTTTTATAATAATTTACTTAATTTACAGTCAGCTCAATGGCAAAAAGAAAAAAAAAGCAATGAAAAAGACATGGAGCACTTCATTTGTGTACCCACAAATGTATCCATTTCATTCATTTAGAAACAAACACTTCTGGAACTACAAACAAAAACCTCTTCACTACCCCCACGTCCATCTCGCACTCAGGCTGATGCCCTCCATCTTTAATGGCTATAATTGCTGCTCCTACATCCTGCGTCTTAAGTCGGTCCCTTTAGCCCTGCCAGCGATACTGGCCTTCATCCAGCTCATGTGCTTCTCATGCAGGTTCCTTTGTTGTTTCCTTCCTGCACCGCCTTTTGCACGATACGCCCACCCTGAGCCTTAGCTGCAGCCTTGCTCCCCTTCACGTTTTTCTAAAGACCCACCTCTACCACCATGCCCATGAGGGATTTCTAATTGAGTACACGTAAGCAAATATGAACATCTGCTTGAAGTAACACTTGCCTCAATTACAGACAGCCCTCAGTCTGTAGGTCTGCTGTGCTGACAGGCTGTCCCTGAAATCATGCGTCATTGTTGCTGTTGTTCTCTGTTACCCCTTTGCTTACTTCTCCACGGCAGCTCCACGAGCACGGTGTCAGCTCTCGAAGGCACAATAATTTTTATCACATCCTGGTACAGCACCGGGTGCCGGTTCCAAGTTTATGGTATAGGATAACACAGCGTGAGCTCTGGCTGCTGCATTACCAGATCAGGTAGTTCATGGCAACACAACACTCTCATGACTGTCTAGCAAACCTATTTTAGATTTTCCTCCACTGCTTCCTCAGCTCACCCTAGATAACTTCTTCAGCTGCAGCTTGCTGCCTCTCCTTATTTCTGAGGGCTGCCACCAGCGCTCGGTGCCCGTGTCCTTTCGGGGTGGCCAGGCTGCAGGCCCCGGGTGGCCAAACTCAACAGATGACTAGCGAAGCCCACGAAGGTGGGCTGCAGGAGAAAAGGGATGGGGAACCTGCTTTGGCTGTAAAACTCAGCACTTTGTTGGCTTTCATGGGCGTTTTGTGTTTTTTTTCTTGACAGGGAGGAAAACGGTTTTTGCAAAATTGCGAGGAGAGAGGGAAAATTGAGACCAGGCACACGATGCCGGCAAACAGAGTCGGCCGGGACGAGGCGCAGGGTGCCCGGCAGGCAACCCAGGGCAGCGGTCTACAGCCAGCCACGGGCTGCGGCCGGAGGGCAGCCGGAGCGGGGGTCCCGCGCCCCTGACCACCGCTGCGCTGAGCCCAGCGTGCTCGCCCTTGTCTCCAGCCTCCTCTGCCGCTGGCTTCAAATAAACCTCCAGGAGCCCAGCGGGAATTCTGAGACAAAAACTGGGAGTCTGGGAACCCTCCCGCGGCCTCTGCGACACCCCCCTGCCTCTCCAGCGCCGTGCTTCCGCGTTGCAGACAGCAGGCCCGGCGGGAGGGGTTTCCCCCTCGCCCCCTTCAGCCGCCCTTTGAATACGTGAAGTAAACACGGGCGCGCCGGCGTGGGCATCCCCACGGGGACCCCGCCCGCGCAGCCCCCCGCGCGCTACGCGGGTGCACGTACGCGCGTGCCCGTGTCGCGGAGCAGCCAG
>Ga0065711_1027541_pt1 | contig 48288 bp, 23 predicted proteins | sample Hoacrofraction12_FD_59098 | JGI IMG/M metagenome (GOLD analysis project Ga0065711, IMG submission 59098) | Hoatzin crop microbial communities from Cojedes, Venezuela - Epithelial fraction 12 v2 (version 2) | ecosystem: Host-associated > Birds > Digestive system > Esophagus > Crop | place... | reverse complement strand
TATCTCCAGAGAAGGAGACTCCACAACCTCCCTGGGCAGCCTGTTCCAGTGCTCCGTCACCCTCAGAGTGAAGAAGTTCTTCCTCACGTTCAGATGGAACTTCCTGTGCTTCAGTTTGTGCCCGTTGCCCCTTGTCCTGTCGCTGGGCACCACTGAAAAGAGCCTGGCCCCATCCTCCTGACACCCACCACCTGTCTTGTACCAGAGGCTGTGTGTAACTGGTCAGGGAAGTGTACTGGCAAAAATTCCAGCTCTTCAAAGAGTTAGTCAATAGGACCCCCTGGGAAACTGCCCTCAGGGACAAGGAAGCAGAACAGAGCTGGCAGGTCTTTAAGGATGCTTTTCACAGAGGGCAAGGGCTCTCAGTCCCTAAGTGTAAGAAATCAGGAAAGACAGGCAGGAGACAGACATGGCTGAGTTGAGACCTACTGGTCAAACTATGTGGCAAGAAGCAAATGCAGAGGCAGTGGAAGCCGGGACAGGTATCTGGAGAAGAGTGTAGCGACACTGCCCAGTTGTACAGGGATGGGGTCAGGAAGGCCAAAGTGCAGCTGGAGCTGAACGTAGCAAGCAATGCAAAGAATAATAAGAAGGGTTTCTACAGGTATGTCAGCCAGAAGAGGAAGGTCAGAGAAAGCGTACCCCCCCGATGAATACAACTGGCAAACTGGCAACAACAGACAAGATGGCAGCTGAGGTACTCAACAACATTTTTGCCTCAGTCTTCACTGGCAACCTCTCTTCCCACACCTCTCAAGTGAAGGCACCTCAAGGGTGAGGAACATGAACATACAGAAGTCTGTGGGACCTGATGGGATGCATCCCAGAGTCCTGAGGGAACTGGCTGGTGTAGATGCCAAGCCAGTCTCTGTTATATTTGAAAAGTCATGGCAGTCAGGTAAAGTCCCTGGCAACTGGAAGAAGGGAAACGTTGTGCCCATTTTTGAAAACGGCAGGAAGGACGACCCTGGGAACTACTGACCTGTCAGCCCCCCTCTGTGCCTGGGAAGGTCATGGAACAGATCCTCCTAGAAGCTCTGCTAAGGCACACGGAGGACAGGGAGGTGATTTGAGACAGCCAGCATGGCTTCACCAAGGGCAAGTCCTGCCTGACCAACCCAGTGTGGCTGCTATGATGGCATGACTACATCAGTGGACAAGGGAAGAGCTATGGATGTCATCTGTCTGGCCTTCTGTAAGGCCTTTGACGTGGTCCTCACCAACATCCTTCTCTCTAAATTGGAGAGATATGGATTTGATGAGTGGACTGTTTGGTGGATGGGTATTGGTTGGATGGTTGCAGCCAGAGGGTACCGGTCAACGTCTCGATGTCCAGATGGACACCGGTGACAAGTGGTGTCCCTCAGGGGTCCATACTGGGACTTGTACTGTTTAACATCTTCACCAGTGACACAGACAGCAGAATCAAGTGCACCCTCAGAAAATTTTCAGAAGACACCATGCTGGGTGGTGTGGCAGATGCACCCGAGGGACTGGATACCATCCAGAGGGACCTGGAGAAGCTCAAGAAGTGGGCCTGTGTGAACCTCATGAGGTTCAAAAAGGCCAAGGGCAAGGTCCTCCATCTGGGTCAGGGCAACTCCCAGTATCAATACAGGCTGGGAGATGCAGGGACTGAGAGAAGCCCTTCCGAGAAGGACTTGGGAGTACTGGTGGATGAAAAGCTTGACATGAGCCACCAATGTGCGCTCGCAGCCCAGAAGGCCAACCGCATCCTGGGCTGCATCAAAAGCAGCATGGCCTGTAGGGCGAGGGAGGTGATTCTGCCTCTCTAGTCACTTTGGTGAGACCTCACTGGGAGTCCTGCATCCAGCTCTGGAGCCCTCAGCACAGGAAAGACATCGACCTGTTGGAGCGGGTCCAGAGAAGGGTCACAAAAATGATCTAAGGGCTGGAGCACCTCTGCTGTGAGGAAATGCTGAGAGAGTTGGGGTTATTCAGCCTGAGAAGAAAAGGCTCCGGGGAGACGTTATTGTGGCCTTTCAGTATTCACACCGGGCCTGTAAGAAAGATGGGGTTGGAGTTTTTAGCAGGGCCTGCTGCGACAGGACAAGAGGTAATGGTTTTAAACTAAAAGAGGGTAGATTCAGACTAGCTACAAGAAAGTTTTTATGATGAGGGTGGTCAAACACTGGCACAGATTGCCCAGAGAGATGGCAGATGCCCATCCCTGGAAACATTCAAGGTCAGGTTGGATGGGACAACCTGGTCTAGTTGAAGATATCCCTGCTTATTGCAGGGGGCTTGGACTAGATGGCCTTTAAAGTTCCCTTCCAACTCAAACAATTCTATGATTCTGTGAAAATCGCCCATTTTGGCTGAGCTGGTACTCAGCTGATCTGACTACCAGGATCTGACTATGGTAACACAAAGGCCAGTTCTGACACAAGGAAGGAGAGAGGACTACCCAGTGAGCAGTGATAGGAAGGGCAGGATCACCATTTCCAGTTTTAGACTGCATCAATCTGGCCTTAAAATGATTGTGGAACTATACCTTAAGTGATTTAATAGATTAAAGAAGATACTGGCTGAAAGGCTGGGAGATGGAAACGCTGTCTTTTCACAAGCAATGCCACACATCTGGCAGCACTTCTGACATCCTGGCTCTAAGTACAAAATAACTCTTCCTCTTCCCCAACTTTTTTGGTTGTTCTGCTAAATGTGCCTACAAACCTGTCAGTTAATACATCCATGGGGCACAGAGCACCCTACAGCAGCACAGAAAGGAACATATTGTGTAATACTAGTCTTGGTGGAAACACAGCACATGAACATACCACCTGTGACTGCCGAGCTAGTTTTTTCTCTGAATTTTATGGGAAGATCTGGAATAATTCCACTGGCTGAAAAGCAAGTGCCTCAGATTCATGTCAGTGTCATCAGGGCATCAATGCAGTTCTGAATCATAAAATATAGGAAGGTAGAGGTCATTACACAAACCTTAATGTGGAATCTCCTGAACACATTTAACTTTGAAATCTTCTGTCACCCAGACTATAATGGGTTTTTGCAAATAATATACAATACTGCTTCCTAGAGGGATAAAAGAGAGAGAAAAAGAAAAAGAAAAAAGGAAAAAAGAAAAAAGAAAAAAGAAAAAAGAAAAAAGAAAGAAAAAGAAAAAGAATGAGAGAAAAAGAGAAAAAGGAAAAGGAAAAATAAAAAGAAAAAAAACCCCAATAACAGAGTTTACTGATTAGGTTAATGTATTAAACACTCATCTCGTTAGTTACTAGACTGCCTGGACAAGCAATAAAAATTCCATTCAGAGAGACAGTTCTCTACAGAGCTAGGGAAAACAACCCATTTAGATGGTTACTTTTAAGCAGTTCAAAATATTATATGAAAATGTTATCAGAAGCCAACCATGCTATAAAGCGAATGGAAGCTTTTACGCTGAGAACAATGGAGAATAAAGCAAGAAAACCTTACTGTCTTTGTTTATTCTGCACATGAATCCCACCCTCATGGAGGCAAATACCAGCTTCATCATATTTAACATCAGCTCCACTGACTGCCACCACTTCCAACCCCAAAGCTATCGACTTGCTACCATGGCTGATTGTCTCTCAGCCTCCATGAAATCAGCATTTTAATAGTTATCAGAACAGCACACATAAATGATACCTTTCTCTGTTTTTCTTCATTCAAGTGTAATTATTGCTTTCTGTTCTTATAAACAAAATGTTTATAAAAATCGGCTTCTGAGAAAAAGGTGAAAATTTTCACAGGATGGGACTTACAAAAAAAAGACTGCTGTAGAACAAGCAAAGCACAATGGCGATATTCTGCTGTCTTTTACCCCTGTGATCAGAGGGAAATTTCATTGTCATCAATAGTTTCCAAAGTTATGTATGAATCTGCTGGGAACCTGACCGGTTTGCAGCATATTTTTTGATATTTCTTAAAGGGCACAAAAGGTACTCTTTGCTCTAAAGCGGACACTGAATTGGTTAAACAGAAAAACATACAAAAATGGCATATACTAGTACCTCTGACAAACAGATTTGGGCATTTGACAATTCCTAATAGCTGTGAGAGAAGCAAGTGGACTCAAACCATGTCAATCATTTCTTCCTATGTAGCAGGTTCTCCTTACGCATCACTTCCCATTGTTTATTGACACGATATGAATGCTTGACCTGTCCACAGTTCTGCAACTGGGTGGCTCTCAAGAGATGAAATAGACTTGGGTTTGCCATCTAGCTTTGTTATTAGAACACCAGTTTCAGAGTACATATTAAATATACAAGCCCTGCACACATTCTCAGGCCCTCTATGACCTTGCACAGATTTGCACAGCAAAAAAAAGACCAAAAATCTTCCCCCCGACACGCCCTCGCCTCTCCTCTTTAGAGATATAATTTAAGGTTATGTTAATAAGTGATGCTCAACAATGAGAAAAAGAGCTAGGTCCGTATCTCCCACAAGTTCAAAAAAAAAAAAAAGCATGTTGGAAACCTTGTGCCTTCAAGTGAGCTACACCATGCTCAGACCTCCAAATTTAAAAATTTTACACTGAAATCTCACCACATTTTTAGGTGTTTTCTTTTTATTAACTTAACTCTGACAAACATAAGGCACAGTGAAATATCAGGCAAATTAAAATGCACAGATGTAGAAACAAGCTACTGCAACACACAGAGATCAATGCTGAGAAGCTGGGAGCAGTCTTGGCTGCATCACCAACTAACTGTTATCTGACAAAATGCTTTGCACTGAGATTCAATCACAAATCTCCATGTCCTCTGAATCAGAAGGCTCTTACATGACTGAAGGAGAAGTGTAGCTGCCAGATTCTTTGCCTCTGTCCGTCTGACACGCACCTTCCTGCTAGGGGAAAAAACCCACCCACTTTGTGGTTTAATGCCTGTCTGGCGTTAACTTTATTTTTTTTCAGAAGGTTTTAGTTTTTTCTTCCCCCTTGCCCTTTCTAGAGGTCATGTGGCTGTAGCTGCACTGATCCTCAGGTTTCATGACAGGGTCTCTGCCTCCTCCAGGTAAGCTTGGAGTGCATCAGTAAACAGGCTCTGCAATCACCAAGCCAAATCAGGCATCTGAAGGTGGTTGCCAGCTACTGCTAAAAAAGACACCCCACCCCCTCACACTGAGGAACCGAAGGAGGAATTCTTTTTCTCTGAAACAGTGTTATTTATACCAGGGAAAATTCTGTGACCTGCTGCTGCCACACTGCTAGAAGACACTTCAAAATGATAGACTCCTTTAGGGGGTACCTGCTCTACCTGTAGCAGTACTTTACTCTCGCTAGTTACCTGCTCTACCTGTAGCAGTACTTTACTCCCGCTAGTTAGTCTTTCGTTTGTGAGATGATAGTAACAGAAAGTGACGCATATCAGATAAGGTACTCACCTCTCTTTAAGGGAAAATCAGATTTATGATGATTTATCCTGTGGTAAACCATATAATTTGAGACAGAACAGCACTGTCTCATGATCCTGAAAGATCAGCGCGTCCTGTGCCTCCCTTCTCTGTTCTCATGAGATAAGCTGTTTTCACATATCCAGCTGCAAAAGATCCTGGAAAACAGCAACTGTGAACTGGCATTCGCAAAGCCACGAATCCAAAGCTGACTGGCTCTAGTAACTATTGTATTAGTATATAAGGTATTCACTTGAGCAATAAAATGATTCTGATTGAGCACAAGATTGGGGTCCGTGAAGTCATTCACCACATTATCCTGTGTTGAGCAAAAAGAAATAAAAAGCTATTTGGAAGGGACTACGTTGCCTGCATACAGCCATTAGTATTCCTTAAAGTAAAAAAAAAGCTCATGAGTGACCTGTCCCTGAAAAATGTATTAAAAACAGGTCTCAAGTTATATCTTAACTACAAAGAGCTACACCTCTGGCAACTGGGCATGGAGTATAAGGCTGCATTTATCGAGAATACTTTAACAGACACGAGGTGTTCTGTGAAGCAGTTCTGAAGATATCCAATCTACCCTGGGGGCGAAGAGGAACAAGGGTCTGGATCTGTCGTTCAGAGCCCAGACTAACAGACTACTAGTTTCATGTGAAGTCTACAGAGCTCAGAAGAATGATGGCGTGGTGCTTATACACCTCCCGTTTGCACCAGCGGAACTCCTAAAGCGACAGCAAAGCAAATCAGTGAATGCCAAGGAACATAGGAAGTTTTGGTCTTCCCATTCCTTTTGTATGTGTCAAGGATCCAGCTTGCTGCTGAAGGTAGGAAGTTGAACTCGGACCAAGCTCTACTGTCATCACAACTCTTACTTCATAGCATCAGAGTACTTTGCCAACATTGTTCAATTCAGGCTCATAATACTTCTGTCAAATGCTAAACATTCTTATAGTCCATATGGGAAAACTCATGAAGAAACTTCTTACCCAGAGAAAGGCAAGAAACCCACAACAAAACCGGAAACAGAAAGAAAGGATTGAACCAACAGATTGTGTATGACTTACCTTGCAGAGGATGCTTTACACTGGGCATAACCGGCAGGGTTTTGGTAGCCGGAGGCTAGAGGGGTGACTTGTTGTGGTGGGAGGCCAGAAGATGCCATGTGCCAGTCACAGCTACTTGCAGCCGCCCCTGAAACTGCTGTAAATAACCCACCATATGCCAGAACTTCAACCAGTCAGAGAAGCACATGGTGCCTCCGCTCACGCATGTTTAAGACAGCAGTAGCCACTAAGAGGAGAGGACACATGGCTGGTGGCCCTGTAGGAGATGTGGCTGGGGACGTACTCATGGAAAGAAGTGCCCTGTGCCAGAGCCGGCACATCCCTGAAGGGACTGTGGGTCATGGGCAGCCCACACCAGGGCAGCGACACCGCAAAGGGACTGTGTCCCACGGTAAACCCATGCTGGAGTGGAGAAAAACAAGTACATACATCCCAGGTGTCCTGCATTGTTCCTCACCTCATCAAAGGGATTAGGAATGGATGAGTGTAACATGTAGCAAAAGCAAGGTGAGTTGAGACTTGGAAGTGGAGAAAAAAAGTTTTTTACTCAATTAGAGCCTAGGGAAGCACGGTGTTTCTTCACCAAGTACTTTGTTAAATAGTCTTTTTTTCCTCAATACCCAGATCTGTAATCAAAAGTTTTGTTAACTGGCAATAAATGAAGTAAAATTCTCTGCACCAAGACTGTTTTGCTCATGATATGTTTATAAAGTACTCTGGCATATTTCTTAAGTCCTACATACTACAAAATCTATTGTTAGAGAAAAGGGATCACAGGAGGGAAGTAGAGGGGCATTACTTGATATAGCTGGGCTGCTGTTTGAACAGCAAGTTACTGTGCTGAGGCAGCTGCATTAAGATTCTCACTAAAAAGCACGTTTAGATGAAGTGTTTAAAGCACCCTATACAAGCCTATACAGGGTGAGGGTGGGATGGAGGTAACAGGCACCACTCCACTACAGAGTTTTGGACAGCGGAAGAGGCTCAGAAGTGAATTAAGGTGAACTACTGCCAGCGGAAAATAAAGTCAGTCGCACAGGGAGCCATCACAAAGCAGATGTCACATCTTAAAATTCAAACCTTAGTTTATTTCCTGATAGCCTCCCCATGGAGGTGTGCCTTAAAGGTCTTCTGAGAGCTTTTACAGTGCAGACTGCCTTGTCTGCCTGTTAGCTGCATCATCTTGAGTGCACTCACCGGGCCTGTGAAGGACAACCAGGGAATCAGGCCCAGCCAGCACGGGTTCAGGAAAGGCAAGTCCTGCTTGACCAACCTGATCTCCTTCTATGACCAGGTGACCCACCTAGTGGATGAGGGAAAGGCTGTGGATGTTGTCTACCTGGACTTTAGTAAGGCCTTTGACACTGCTCCCCACAGCATCCTCCTGGAGAAACCAGCTGTCCATGGTTTGGACGAGTGTACTCTTCGCTGGATAAAGAACTGGCTGAATGGCCAAGCCCAGAGAGTGGTGGTGAATGGTGTTAAATCCAGCCAGTGGCCAGTCACGAGTGGTGTTCCCCAGGGCTCTGTTTTGGGTCCAGTTCTTTATCAATGATCTGGATGAGGGGATTGAGTGCTCCCTCAGTAAGTCTGCAGGTGACACCAAGTTGGGTGGGAGTGTTGATCTACTGGAGGATAGGAAGTCTCTGCAGAGGGATCTGGACAGACTGGCTCAATGGGCTGAGGCCAACTGTATGAGTTTCAACAAGGCCAAGTGCTGGGTCCTGCACTTCGGTCTCAACAACCCCATGCAATGCTACAGGCTTGGGGAGGAGTGGCTGGAGAGCTGCCCGGCGGAAAAGGACTTTGGGGTGCTGGTTGACAGCCAGCTGAACATGAGCCAGCAGTGTGCCCAGGTGGCCAAGAAGGCCAAGGGCATTATGGCTTACACCAGGAACAGTGTGGCCAGCAGGAGGAGGGAGGTGATCGTGCCCCTGTACTCGGCACTGGTGAGGCTGCACCTCAAATACTGTGTTCAGTTTTGGGCCCTTCACTACAAGAAGGACCTTGAGGTGCTGGAGCGTGTCCAGAGAACGGCAACAAGGCTGGTGAGGGGTCTAGAGAACAAGTCTTATGAGGAGCGGCTGAGGGAGCCGGGGCTGTTTAGTCTGGAGGAGGCTGAGGGGGGACCTTATCGGTCTCTACAACTACCTGAAAGGAGGTTGTAGTGAGGCAGGTGTTGGTCTCTTCTCCCAACTAACTAGAGACAGGATGAAAGGCAACGGACTCAAGGTGCATCAGGGGAGATTTAGATCAGGTATTAGGAAAAATTTCTTTACTGAAAGAGAGAAGAAGTTCAGGCATTGGAACAGGCTGCCCAGGGAAGTTGTTGAGTCACCATCCCTGGAGGTGTTTAAGAGACGTGTAGATGTGGCCCTTGGGGATATAGTTTAGTAGTCATGGTGGTGTTGGGTTGACGGTTGGACTTCATAATCTTAGAGGTCTTTTCCAACCTTAATGATTCTATGATTCTACAAAAGGGCAGATATGCTTTCAGAGTTCTTCTTTTACCCCAGATTAACAAATTGGACATGCATTTTTTTCCTCAGAACCACCTGCGGGATCAGTGACTGTGCCAGCTTCCTTTTTTGTCCCCACATAAAACAGCTCTATGAAAGACTTGGGGATGTGTCAAATTAAGATAGTGATATGGATGGGAAAAAGATACGCATTTGAAACTATAGCCCCCTCTTTGCCTGCAGAAAGGACAAGGTATGTAACTCCCGAATTGGAGGGGGAACCCTGTTTTAACCATTTTGCTTCATTGGATTTTATAACTGCTGCACTGGGTTGCAAAAGGCTGATAAAATCTATTTTAAACAAAGAGCATAAGTCCTCCAGGCTAATATTACTATGCATCTACTGCCTGCTTTCCCAATTACTCTTGTTTCTTGAAGTTATGTTGATAAATCAGTTGCCTTCCTGTTCATTAAAGCATGTGGCAGTCTGTTTATTTAATCATCTCTTGGCCCATTTTCTAATTAAGGGGAATAATGTGGGCTCATTTCCTGCCGTGGTGAACCTGGCAGGGCACAGGTTGTCCTCAACTACTGCATTAAAATTCAAGATTATTTGTAACGTCTGCTTTTGTTTGGCAACTCTTTCCCTTCTCTCTGCCCAGCTGAAGACAAAAATAGAGACATACATTTTCTTCTGCATTTCCACACTGCTGACACCCACCCAAGTCAAGGACAGGAAGATGGAAGCAGGTGGAGCTTTGTCAATTTGCTGACATGGTGCCTCCCCAGGTGAAACATTCTTCTGGGAGATACTGCATACCAGCAAAGTTAATAATGCTGCATCATATGATGATCCTAAGCATAATTTTGTGAAGGGAGGGAATGCTGGAATGCAAGGGGAAAGCACACACCAGTTAGAGCACGTTCCTAGCTTGCTCTGTTGCTGGACTTGGGCCACCTTCTGCACCACTCTAGCCCAAATCCTTCATCTGTCTGCTTATTGCAGGAATATTGCTAACCACCAGCTGCAGCATTAAACAATTTTTGTGCTCTCTGTATTCTAAAGCAAGCAAGGATCTTATAGTGGCCTTAAGATCGCCTGTCTTCCTACCTCTGAGATCTCGTGCCTTGTATCCTGCTTGTGACACATCCTCAGCACCTAACAGCTGCAGCTAACCTAGGATTACTAGTCTGGTGGGGAGGTTCTCTTTTGCAGGGTCTCCTTCTCTCCCTTACGACACACTTACATGGCCTATGAAGTTCTTCTATCTAGAAATAAACCATATATACATTGCAAGTTATCAATACACGCCATACGCAGTGTCTTTCAGCAGGGCTTGTGAACTGCTGAAAACAAGACCATCCATTTAATCTCACTTTACAGGCTCTCCTTCAATCAACGTAAGCAAAAACACGTACCACACCTGCAACAGCTCCAATTCCTGTAGAAATGCAGGCAAACATCACTTGGCCACAGTTTCAGAACTGTTCCACACCAACTATGCTAAACACCTCCTTGCAGTGTGCCTTTAAGTGGAACAACTGAAAACTTGACGAGGTCCTGGGCAACCCTCTCTAGATGACAGTGCTTTGAGCAGGGATTTGTCCTACATAGGTGCCAGCCAACCTCAGCTGTTCTGTGATTATGTGGGAAAAAAAATAAATCCCAGTGGTTCTAGCACTTCATCAATAAGCTGTATGACACAGTATTTTCCAAACTCTGACCCATGGAGAAGCGTTGCCCCGACCCCTTTTGAAGTGAGGGTTTGTGCATAAGCTGCTTTCTGAATTGCTCCTTACTTTTCCTTCTCTGCTTTCACTTTTGTTTTATTTGCATTTGCAAGCAACAGCAAAAGCATTTCCATTTCTGGAGCCTTACTTTTGGAAACAATGAATTTAATTTTGATCTATTTCAGTCAAAAAGGAAGTGTCTGGTTTTGTTACGCTGCTAATTGTCTGAATCCTCTGTCTCACCTCATCTGTCTCACTTAGATCCAGAGAGTGCTTTGGATCTAACACACTCAATACCTTCACAAACACCTACTTAGAGATAAAAAAAAAAATCACCTTTATATAGACCACTGTTCCCTTCATACACATTCATGTGACTGCTATGAGTACCACGCTGTTACTGACTAATGAAAAAAGACAGAATTAAATTCTATATAAAACATACTACAGGAAGAAGCAGAAGACAAATGAACTTCTATTTGCAAATGGCAGTACTTCTTACCTTGTATTTTTCCATACAAAATACATTGCACTTTTCTCTTTATACTGAACCTACTGAACATCTCACAAATAGCTCAGCAGATAGAATGGGTCTGTGGACAGAGGCAAGAGTTCATCCCCTTAAATTGCCGGTATTCAGTCATGGACCTTACTCCCCAAGGGAACCCACTGCAACAAGTGTGGGAAAGACTCTGTAAAGGGAGGAGGAAAACTTCCTAGAGCTTTCCCCCAGATTCCACACTTACCAAAGGCTCTAGTTCTTTGCGGTCTATGAGGTTGAGCTCTGTCACAAAGTAATAAAAATGCTTGTAACAGGTATTGACGTGAGCCTCAGCCCCCATAAGGATGATGCGGTCAAAGTGATGGATGTAGACGTGAACAAACACCCGAAAAAGCCGGCAGAGTATCTTCTTGCAGATCTGAAGGAAGTTCTTTGGAAAGGGAACACCTGTGAATAGAGAAGGAAGGGTTGTCATCACTGTCCTGTCATCCTCCCAAGACAACAGCTTTGGAGCAAAGTGTGAGTTTGTAATGGCAAACTAGGTTATGACTTCCTAGCCCTCCTTTCCAAACCAGAAGATTGTTTAACGCACACATTTATCTGACCGCTAGCATGAAAGATAACCCAATACTTAAGGAACTTCAACGGATTAAGACTGAGAGCTACGAGTCCTTTTTCCCTGAATAATTTAATGGAGGAACATCCAGTATTGTAACATTCAGATATGTGATTTTCACTGCAGTGCACAGTGCCCCATTAACATCAGTGGCTTTACATCCTGAGATGGCCGTTCCCCATACTGATACATACAGAGCTCGTCCTAGAAGTGATAAGACACTCTCCAGCTCATCTTATTCAACAGTGGCATCCCACAGCATGAAGTTTAATAATGAACCTGAAACGACTGACTGAAGGACAGATCCCTTTACTTCCACCTTTCTTCCAGTCTTATGCACCAATCTGATTTCTCTTTTAACAGAGTAACTCTTGAAGAGACACAGGAACAGCTCTCCCAAAATACCTTAGCAGTTACACCACTTTGCAGCTGGAGACTCCAAAGCAGCAGCAAAAGCAACATTTGCACGTAAACAGCCAGGCATCCACCGTGTGGAACCAGTAATTCCTTCAAAACCACCCTTCATTAAAGATTGATCCTGCACAGCCTTGTGTACCATTGAGCTGCCCCAAAAAGCTGAAGGGTTCATCCCCTTCTGTGATTGTGCCTCAGATATGATGACTTTAGTGCCATGCGTGAAACTACTGCTACTTTGCTTTGTTGCACATCCTCCTGATTTTTCAGTTATAGTTCATGTTTTAGTCAGATTTGAACTACATAACTCTAGCTACTGCTTCTTTAAAAAAAAACCGAAAACCTCACACTAACCAGTCCCATAATCCCTAAAAGCCCAGCTCATGCTCTCAACAAGAAAAAAGTTTATTATTTGCAAAAAGAAGATGGAGATATTAAATTAACACTGTTGCAAGCTTTCTAGTTTTCAAATTTTAGTCTCCTGTTAAATACTGCTCAGCACTCAAGAGTGGTGAATTAAAGGATAATTTGCCCAGTTTCACTGGGGGGGATGTGAGGACATACAGTGAGAATTTCCACACTGTAAATAGATTTTAGATTACAGATTACATAAATTATCAACTGTGGCTGTAACCAGTCTGGGTCTCATCAACAGAAACATGCGTCTTATTCTGGACTCCCTGGCCAAGCAGGTACCAGGGTACATCCACTGCGGATGTGAACAACCCTGTGTCTGTTAGCACGTGAGTGGGGAAGCACATCAGCAAGCAGAAGTCTCCTGCTTAGTTTACTCCTGAATCGCTTCTACACTTGCCGTAGCTGAGGGGTAGATAATGTGGGAAGGCCTCTTGGGCTTTTTTTTAGCCTGTACTGGGTTCACTGGGGGCAGATCCTTTTGATATAATTTCAAGCAGCTTTAGAGACGCAGTGCAGCCCTTCTTACTCCTGATGTATAAAGTGAGAAACAGATAAATAGCTGCATTTATCAAAGCACAACTACTTTACCTCCTTAAAAAATGTTTGGTTTTGGTTGTCACATCCATTCATCTCAATGCTAAAGCTAATATTGAATCTCAGAGAGGAGGAGGTCTAAATGCTCAAGTCATGAACTAAGACATCACTAAACTACAGAAATGATAACATATACAGATATCTTGGCAATATTTGAATCAAAACTCCACACGATTAGCCAAACACCTGGACTATAACAAATGATTGCTGTTACTTCCAAGGGCAAAATAAATACAATCTACCAAAAACCATAACAGAAACCCCATTTAGTTGCTTATTAACCAGGGGGATCACATTTCAGCCATCAGAGAATAGCTGGCACTTATCACTGCAAGCTGGTTCACTGAGCTGAGAGATGAATTCTTGAAGGCATTTTCTGATACAGTACAAGCATGTTCCAAAACGGAGAATAATGAGTTTCATCCTCCCCAGGCTGACATATGATTGTTACTAAAGATATTACTGTAAAGAACAAACTCGTACTTCACTATTAACTGACTAAAACTGAATAAACCAAGCTGACAGATCTTTAACTTCTCTGCAGCCCATGTTCCCACTTAACAGTTACAAGCAGTAAGTGCAAAGGCCGTAGAGTACTGTTTCTGCTGTGGGTAAGGACCTTCATCTGACAACTTCTTAGATGTGTTAGGCAGTGATAGAGGGGATTGTAAGAAATGTGAAACTATAACAAAAAGCCTTAATATTTTTTAGTTTTTAGTAGTCTTTAGTACTGTAACTTGTATTTCTGCATGCATAGTGATCTGACGATGTAACTGTTACACTAATCCCTGTTTTCTCATTAAGGAATGTAGTGGAAGGACATGGGCACAAACTATCACTTAGTCGTTAGACAAAATAATTAAGTGAAACAAAAGTGGTCTTGATTCTCAGCAAATAATTGGGATAATTGTGGGATAAAAGAGACTCCTAAATAACTCTACTCCAGACTGGTCGGCCTTGGGAGGGCAAATGCGCCAAGCTACAGAGATAAGGAGGCACCAAGAGAGCAACAAGACTGGAGCAAAACAACCTGAAGGACATGATATACGTGATGCTAGAACTGAGTTTGCGCAGAAAGAAATGTCAATCAGTGAACAGCGTGATGAAGAGGATGGGCCTTCATCTTGGGACCCCCGAAGACCACCCAAAGATACTAACAGACATGCGTGAAAGATATTTACATATGGTAATTAGAAATATAATGAATAATTACCTGTGTGATTGTATTTAACCTGAAGCAACTGGGTGTCTGGCGCGCACGTTTGGAGGAGAGATCCCCCGTGTGCCCGGCGCCGCAATAAAGAATACCTGCGTAACAGTATACATTGTACTGTTAGGTTTTTCTTACCGGATCTTTGAATCAGCAGTCAATTTAAGGACATGTAAATACACACAGGAAAAAAATAGCTGGTGCAGAAGAGCCTAGGGTCAATAATAAACTTGCAGTGTTCCCACAGCTCCTCATGTGCATTAAGTTTTCAGACAGGCTGTGTAGTTTCATTTGCCATTGTGGAACTTCTCTCGTTTTGCAAAGCTATCTTTGTTTCATCTACTCTTAAATAAACAGCAAAACATTGCTGCTATCACACATTTATCACCCGGGTATGGCAGAACCCATAATGGCTCTCCGACTTCTCTCCCCTTCCTGTAAAACTGGTTTACAGACTGACATGGTGTGCTAAATAGTTAAAAACTGCCTCCTTGTACAACTGAAAGCAACTGGCAGCTGTGCAGTTAGCTAGACTCGTGAGCCTCGGAGAGCCTGCCAGCCCATCTGCCCCTGGAGTACAGAGGAGGCTCAAAGTTTGGTCAGCCTCAAGGTGCAGATGAGCATACTGAGGTGGCTGCACCACTAGTTTAGACATACACTCTGCTGCTCTCTGTGTTCAAAATTAGACAAAAGGATGGTAGAAATGCAGTCTCAAAGGAAAAAAAATTAATATAACAGAATAGATTCTGATCTCAATTATACTAGAGCGAATACAAAGCAATGCCATAAAAATTTAAAAAATCATAGTGAAATGATTCTAGATTTATATTCTGAGGTCAGAATTTGGCCTAATGTTTTGTTCCCACTGCAACTGCTATAGTTGTAAATAAATCAGCCACAGAACATAAGCATTATGAGTGGCTCTTGGGAATGGACTAGCTTAGATTTAGATCCTTGACTTGTTAAGGAGTCTGTTCTCCGTTCCTCAGCTCAGCCACAGTAGCCTTTGCCTTCTCCCCTCCAAGCCCTCATTTAACATGGAGTCCAGATTTAATAATTCCTCTTCTGGAACTTTGTAGTTAAAAAAGGAGAGGAAGAGAAAGGAAAAAAAAAAAACAACCCTAAACCTACCAGAAGTCCAAGTATGTATTTAAACTCTGGATTATTTTTAACAGCGAAAAAACTTTCCAAGAAGAAAGATGACTGTCTTTCTACCTGCAAGGGGATACTGTAAAAAGACAGAATGTAAAACCACCAAATTAGATAGCTGAGTTATGGTTACTAAAAGGCAAAGAAATATAAAGATGACACTGAAATTTCTGAGCTAGCTGCTGCTTGCTGAAAAAAATATTTCTTGATGAGTGAACTGGCAGCCTTGATTCATCTGTAGGCTGAGCCCCAGTGTTGATGTACGAGAAGAAAGTAATAGCAGGGTCCTTTTTGTCAGCCTGGTGTTCAAAACCCCAGAGCTCCCCATTATGTCCCAAGAACATGCAAGCAGCTTTCAAACATCCCAGTCACACACCAGAAGCTCCTTTAACTCAGGCTTATATATGCAATTGGGAAACAATTCAGTGTGGGGCAGACAGTCATGATATAACCAGTAACAAACACAGCCAGCATGACTGGACCCCATACCCCTCTGGAGCATGTGCTGTACTTGCCAGAGCTGCACTAACAGACAGCCTCCTCCTGCAGAAAAGCTGCACCCGTACACTCTGGTGACAGATGCACCACAGCAGCACAGGGGAGCAACCACGCCATTTCCCCTGCGCTCCAACCTCTCTCTACTCCCTCGACAGTTCTGCTTCTGTTGTCTTGCTAGAAAAGCTACTTGCTACTCCTAACATGAGCAAGACTCTCCACAACTTCCAAAACTCAACTTACCCAATCCATTTATCCAGTTCTTTTCCACCAGAAAATGGAGGGATTTTTTCCTTCTTTTTGAAAACAGCCTTATACCCACAGCTTTCTGTAGACTATCAACTTCATTTTTTACACATTCTTAATTTGCTGTCAGGTGATTTGCTCCTGTGCCACAGTGAGCATTCGTATCTAATCTATCCATCACCAAACGGACATATAGCACAGTGCTAACAAAGTGAGTCATGCGATTGATCTGTTGTCTTTTTTCTTTGAGTGTTCCACACATGTGACAACGGAGACAGTGTCATGGCCCTCCTCTCACAGCACTCCCCAAAAGCAGTGTTACAACTGCTATCTGCTCACAAGGCTGGTCACAGTAACATGGAAAAGTAAGCTGAAGATCTCGTGCAGTGATTTCCAGTAAGTTAATGGTCTGTTGCTTTAAAATACAGATGTTTTAATGCAAGGTCCTTATTTAAATCCTGCTGACAGAAAACCTGTTGTTTGCATGATGCAAAAAAAATGGTGGAATAAGGCAGAGAGAATACAAGTTAAGGAAACTAAATTAGGTGGGGCTAAAGGAGGGTAACTAAAGGTCTGAGATGAATACAACAGGCAAAAATTCTGTCTCATTTTCTTCTTACTCCAATATGTATCACAGCCTCCCCTGAAGCAGGTCAGCTGCACACCTTAGAGAGGAAACAGAAGAAAATCCATGATACAGTTTGTCTTTGTTGCCTGATTCATTATCTCTAGGTAAGAGTCAGAAAGTATACGGCCCCAGAAAATCGATGCTGAGGAACCAAAGAGAACAACCCAGGCTTTTTGCCTGCAATGTTACACGTGGTTCTCCACTGCCTCGCACCTGTAACATGCAATGAACATGACTGCCCAGTTAAATCTTCTGTGATGCCAGACGCGTGAGCATTTTTGGCCTTCTGTATGTGTGTGGTTTGAAGTCTTGATTTACTCAAGAGAAGATGGTAAGCCCTTTGGCAATTGTGCACAGAAATTCTGCTGCTTATTTGAAAATCCTTTTACAAGCCACAATCATAAATAATTCTTTTTTTAAAATACACGTGTGAGAAAAAAGAGAGACTCCTTTCTCCATTGGCAAAAGGGCTGACACTATACTATTGCAAACACACAACACATACCAACTTGGTAAAGTAAGATTTTTTTCTAGTTTTGTAATAAGGAGCAAGAAAACTGTGTTACCAGAATCTAACAATTTGGAGAAGGCACCTGAACCAAACCCTTCTTCCCCTCCTCCCTCGGTGTTTTCCTTCTCCTATTCCTGCCCCAAGTAGAAAAAATTGCAAAAGATGCCCTCAGCTATTGCTGGAAGCTTTGCTGAAAAAAACACCTATCCTGATCCAAGCAGATATTTAATGTTGTCTCAGTGTCTTAGTCAAGCACATGTCTGTTTCAAGAGCCAATAAAAACAATGTCAGTTTTGCTGGACTTTGTTCCTCATACAAATAAGCAGACAGCTGGAAAATACTAGGGATAAACTAGACTACCATGTACCTATATCCTCCTGACACTGCCCTCATTTCTGCTCTCATATCAGAGAGAGCAGCAGAAGGGAAAACAGTTTTGAGATTATATTGCTTTCTAAGCAAAATCGTGACCTTTTCTCTTTTTAAGCAGCGCTGCCTCTAACAGCATTACTCTAGAGTGAATAAATCAGCAGGCAGGCCTACTGCAGATCTGCAACGTACTCATGTGCTGTCCTGGAGAGAACTCTAAAAGGAACAAGGTGCAGATGAGAAAATTGTTTGAGGCTTTCCTCTACTTGAACATCCACAACAGCTCTCTCACCTGCTGTATACCAAGACATCAGTGATGGCACTGAATTTTGCCATTCAATAAACAACTTCTCCAGAAGCGGTGTCTTATTATATAAATACTGCGAAACACCTAAGTATGCAAAGCACTTGAATTGACTCACTCTGAAATCAGAGGACAGAGCGACCTAAATCTTTGTGCCATAAGCCAGATCCCTTGGATTTTAAGCAAATATTCAATGGCCGCTCCTGACTACAGTCTGAACTCCTTCCTGTTACTTCTTACTTCTGCCTCTGCTATTGCAGAGGAACAGAAGAGAAACACTGCAATGCCAGAGAGCAGAACACTCTTGCTGCCTGTACTAAGCAAGGCTAGTTTTAACCCAGACAATAATCAGGCTGATAAATCCATTAGAATAGATCTGTATGTCTTCAAGGCAGTGAGAACACTGAATGCCATAGTAATCTGCAGAGTCATGGTTTTGTGACAGTGTAATTTATCAAACACATTTGTCTGCCCTGCAAGATCAATCTTCACCACAGTAACAAAATTACATTTGTTGGAGCATTGCATTTGAACAACTTTATATGGCATTAATACACATATAGCCTAAAACAGGCTTGGCGATCCATTAGAATAATTTAGAGCTCTCCCTGCCTTAGCAGAGACAAGTGAACAAGTGAACAAAATGCAGCCTCTTCTGGGACAGAAAATACAGCAGCCATTTGGCAGTATAACAGCTTAGCATAGGAAAACGGAGTTTATTAACCCCATGAGTGAACATAAGGAAAAAGTATGTATGAACACCGGAGCCTGGCAAAGACATCAATGGAAAAACTGTCCTCCCCACCTGGCACAGGTTTGTTAATAGCTTTGTTCCTACAATACTTCACCATGGCCTGACAATTGCTGGGTAAAGACATGGTTTTGGCTTTCCACGCTGAGTGCACCACTGGCCAGCATGGCTTTTGTTTTTGTTATTACCTTCTGACATCCTCAGGAAACTAACATTCTGGTTCCCTGTTAATTTCACAGGCACACTGGAAGAAACGTGCTGTTTTAAGGGCCCCCTCTTGGGCTTTCTGATGTAGCAAGGTGCAGCAATATGAAACATTACCAGAAGCAGCAAGCAGCATGGTCTTGGAAACGCACTCAGAATCAGACAAAACACCCTCCTGTCCCCAAGACACAGATATTCCAGCAGTTAACTGAAAAACAGAGGCCTTACATCTGCCAAAACTCATGGCATGACATTAACAAGTAACTGTAGTTGAAAGGTTAATATCACAAAAGAATGTTTGCTCTTCAGATGATTACTGTGCTACATTCCTTTTCAGTGGGCCATTAGAAGAAACATTCAGGCAGTTCTAACACCTCAGATCACAGCCTTTGTGTCTCCTAATGCAAGTTATTTTCTGGCGCTTTGGTATCTGTGCTCACTTAGGAATCTTGTACGTGTTTGAGAATATCCTCAGTGCCTACCTGTAGCTCCCTGGTGAGGTAATTCATAAGTTTTAAATAAGCTATTTTTCCCTCCAGTAAAACGTAGTTCTTTCATGACATAGGGAAAGAAAACTGAACAACAGCGTGCAAGAGAAGTTTCGTGGAAGATCGGAAGTTCTGATCCAGAAAACTGAGAATAAAAAACCGCAATAACAGAATCACAGTCCGTGACTTTTCTCAAGTTAACCCTGATTTACAACAGCACAGCCTGGAATAAAGTTCAGTGTCCTGGAAGAGATTCTGCAGGCTGACAAGTCAGGGCTCTTGAATCTGCTTTTACATGTTTAACTATTTTTGCTTTTATAATGGCAGATCTCAGGATAACACAGCAGACGCTTATCACAACTTTCTTTAAATTTTTAAAGGGTTGTAAAATGAATGAACCCATCAGATGAAGAAAAAAGAGCCAAGCAAACCCCTCTCAGCATACTGAAGCACTCTCAAACATCAGAGAGCTAAGCCAGATTCACTTTTCGGAAGTTCGTAACTGCAAACTGAGCTACTCTGTCTTCAGTTGCTGCCAATCCATGCCCTTGCTCAAACGAGGCACCTGAAGCTCTGCTTCCCTTATGCTCTCAGAAATGCCTTACTGGAAGAGGTCAGTCCCTCCCTCCCACAATAAACACTAACTGATGTTCAAACACTAAACAGGATATCTAGCTTTCCTTTGAGGAACGCTCAGCACATGCCTGGTATGTACTGGTTGCATCAGGTTGAGTACCAAAGGCAATGCTGACTTTTTTCATGTCAGAGCAGAGGCAGAGAAGGCAGTGCTGTCTTTTATGTATCACTCAGATTTTTTGGCGGTATTTTCTGAGCCAAGGACACACAAACCTCTTTCTACTGTTTTGCAGAGGGTTATGTTTATCAATAGAAAACCGATGAATCTGGGCAACTGCACTCTTTCTGCTATCTTGAAGCTGCTGTGCTGAAAGGAAGAGAAGACTTTCAATGTCAAAAGGCAGTAGAATCATAGAAAGTTTCGGGTTGGAAGGGACCCCTAGAAGACATAGCATGACTCTGTAGCCCAGCAGGTAAAGTCCTGCTCCTGGAAGTGCTCCTGCATTTTGCAGTATGATATTAAATTCATAAAAGGAAACCCATTTCAAATCATTCAGGAATAGGAACCAGACTACATAGGACTTTACGCTCACAGATGACAGCACTTTCCAAGAGATTTCAGGTTATGTCGGCAGGCATGCGCGCACACACACACAAATCCACACATGCAAACACTCCCACGCACACTCACACTGCGAAGCCCACATTGACTGACAGGTTTCGGATCCCATGTAATTCCAAAACAGGAACTAGAGTTATATAAAGAGGCTTTGAATGTTTTGATTGCATATGCCTCTATAAGACTATATTTACTATTACAGTACAGGCCAGTGATGCTTGGATTTACAAGGCACTCAAAACCTACTACTGCCCACACAAAGGAGCTACTATAATTTAAACAGATTCTTCCAATATACCATTGACTAGATACGATCTGTCTCTTCAGATGCCGAGGGCTCTATCTGGTACCCAGAAATCAAAAGAAGCTTTACCACTAATTTCACTGAAAATTAGTCTGGAAAATCAAGGAGCATGAGTGTCCTGTTTCTTTCAAAGAACCATGAAGCTAAGCAGCATAATATTATTTTAATGTCACTAACAAAGGACAATTACAGAAACAATTTCAAAATTGCATTAACTTGATCTTAACCAACTACTTTAACAAGATTCATGTGTTAATAAAATTTTTGAACAAAAAGAGGTCAATAAAAATCAAATGCACTACAGGACCAAAAGTGTTCAAAGAGAACAAATGAAAGGAATATTTTAAAACATAATTAGCCAAACATAAGTTGATTTGCTCTATTATCAAATTCAGCTGAGAAAAGGAGGCACCCTGATCTCACTAGAATAAAATTTTCTCCTTAACAGATCTTTTACAGGGTCAATACACTCTGAATCCTTCCCTAACTCAGCATCCATCACTGAACAAACCTTGAAATATCAAAGATTTTTGACAGCCTCGAACACTATCTTTAGCAGAAACACCTCAGGCCTCAGTCATGGGCAACACCATCTTACCAACAGACCTTTTAACTATTATATAAAGAACATTTCTACGTTGCAACAGCTTCAACTGCATGAACTCTTCACTGGTCTTGAAAATTGCCTGCAAAAACTCTCTGTTATTCCATTTAATGGCTACTGAATGGCACAAAACTGCAAGAAAAACAAGGCAAAGATTATTTTAGCTTAATACCTTGTTTTAGAAGCTAGAAGCTAGTTCTGCAGGAATTACTTTTATTTCATTCACAAGAAGAACAAGAAAACACGCATTAGGCCTTAATTTTCATAAATGAAAAGCTTAAAGAAATTCAAACACAGAATCATAAAACGTTTCCTTAGGGTGCCTGATTTCCATACAAATTAATAAAATACTTTTTCATGTATGCCAGAAAACCAGTATATACCACCACTCCACTCCTCAGACACACAACAGGTACCATCTACACTTCCGCCTTACCTTTCACTTTATGTCTGAAACTGAAATACTGGTCAGATCCCCACATTGTTTTCATTATGCAGGAACAATTCAACTGAAGGTGGGATTTATAGGGTTTTTTTGTTGTTTTTAGCACAGCTTTAGAAACCTACAGAAAGACTAAGTGCACTTCTACTAGCAAGGGTGATTACTCCACTTCAGTAACAGAGCTAAACATAGACGTTTAAGTTTCTTGCTGAAGAGACTGATTTATCTATATGTTTAACATTAATCACCTGAGAAGCAAACATTCATTTATCTTCTTGTTTAATGTTTTAATGTCTACACATTTTTTCTATAGGTTTAACTTAAGTTTACATGATCTCTGCCACTGCTGATATGGTGTATAACATCAATCACCTTTTCAGTTTATGGGCCTGTATATGGTCACACTGTAACTAACATAGCCTGAAAGCTAAGACAACGAAGGACAGATAAAACATGTGTGTAAAACCTGGAAGAAAGCTGGCAGCTTTATGTAACTGGACACTCAGAATTTCTTGTCTGTAAAGCAGGAAGATGGGTGAATGTGGTCTTGGCTCCACAATTATCCTTAAGCATCCTTAAAGAGGAGGCACACAGGAGCACAGGTGCTAGCTGCCACCTCTTTTGTACTTGGAGGCATCGAGTCTGTGTGCTCAGGCTCTGGGCACCAATGAACCGTGCAAGATGCCAAGCACCTACACACATCTCAGACAGTGCTGCCAAGGTCAAATTAACTGCTAGCACCTGGAGTGAAGTCAGCTGTGCGTTACTGGAAAAAGGACTACCAAGACAGTGAATAGGGAGCTTCAAACTACTACAGACCCATTTCTCTGATACATGGTTGCTAGCAGAGTTCTGACAGGTCAGTGTGCTGGCAGGCAAGGACAGACTTTCAAAAGGGTTTCATTTTTGCATTTTGAAGCGTGTCTCCAGGTGCTGGGCTCAAGCTGGCCCTTCCATGGAACAAAAACCATGAATAAATCGTAGAGTAAATGGATTTCTTATTTCCTCTTGCTTATTTTTGCCTCTTTTTTCCTCTTGCTGTAATTCTGTGATTCTGTGATTCACAAGAGACCTGGTTACATCTTTTGATTTCTAAAATCCTGAGGACAACACCAATACTTGTCTCTTAAATCCTCCTCTCACCCTCATGATTTCCAGTTCAGTGTGTCTTAAAATGTTAGATCTTCACAACTGTGAATAGGCCAGCTTGCCAACTTATGCTTTAGTGATGTTCCAGGAAGCTGAATGTTACAGAAACAATGTCTAATAGGGTCCAATTTGTTCTGAGTGTACTGGAGAACTCCATCAGTGACAGAAGATACAGAGAGGCTCTAGATTTCACATGTTCAAGACATCATGCCTTTTCCATTCCTCTCATCTCAGAGACAAATGCAGCAGCAGTTGTGATTCTAATGACAGCAACAGCTTAACATGGCCATGGAAGTGGGACTGTTCAAAGAACAATGGCAATAAACTCATACATCTTCACAGCCAGGAGTTCATTGCTAGCAACTGCCATGAGATAGAACTGATGGTCTGCAAAGACCAAATACTTGATTTTCTCTGCCTGGATCACATAGTTCTGTCAGGACAAGAGCAAAATACTGAGCAAAACATGTAATTTTCAACAACAGCATAGTATGCATTGTTGGTGCACTGCAAGAGGCTACTGCATGAGAAGTGGAAGCGTAGGAAGGGATCTAGTGATGTCTTGTTACATGTCTACAGTTTCAATAGAGTGCCTTCATCTGCAGATACACATGGGCTCGCTGAACCTCAAAAGCAGATTTCTACAAACACTAACTAAACAATTCTGAACTTAGACAATATTTTCTTCAGGCAAGCGGTTATTTGTGCATGCCCTGAGATCTAGCAGGTTCATCTATTACATTTAAGAATTAATACACGGCTCTGCGGCCCCACCACTCAGATTCAGCACGCATCTATGCCGAAAAATACAGTGACGTTCAAAGAAAAATGATTACAGACTGTGTTCAAAAAACTCCTGCAACAAACATGCTATATTGAGGGTAAAAACCTAGACAAAACAGAAGTGGTAAAATGAAAGAGATGGCTGTTATACTGCATTTGGCCATAACAGACTGATACCACAGTTTAGTGTTGTTCAACACGCAGGGTAAAGAACTTGACATACTAATTTCTGCATCAAGTCATACTTTCCAGCTGTACCATGATCAGAAATCCACTCACTGTTTCCCAGAAATGTCACCTTTTGTATTAACAAAAAATGAGTAAATACAAAAAAAAAGTTCAACAGCAACACTGCATCAGTATGGATGGTCCATCATTTTAGATTATTATCTAGTAGAGTTTCTAAATTTCTACTTGCAGAAACTGAGTTAAGTTTACCCTGAACCCAAAGGATACAACTGCAATGCTCTCCATAGACTTGAGGTCATTGTTAGTCTGTTTATTTTTCACCTGAAGGCATCACTATGATTAGTGTCCTCCACTCCTGCCCCTGATTCAGAACACTTTTCCATCGGGACTGTTCCCACGACAACGTGCTTACCATTCCTGGGGCATGGTGAACGTACTCCAAACCATGTAAGGGTTGCAAGGCATGAAAAAACGACTGTCTTTGTGGTCAGACTTCTCCAAGGCCTTAGGGTATCATGTTGCCCTAGGGAGCATGGGGAACTGTTACAGCACCATCACAAGTGTTCCTACACGGACATTTTTTCTTGCAGCACTTCAGCTCCTGGAATCACTTGGCCACTTCAAAAATTGGACTGATTTTATCTATGTGTATACACAAAATCTTTTAATATCTATCCCAAAGTTAAGTACAAGTTTTAAGCCTTTTTGATTCTACAGAAAAAAGGTTTGAAACATAAACACTAAAGACAGAATCCAGAAGATAAATAAAATAAATTAATTTAAAAAATGCTCTTTTTCAGTTCTTAAGACAGACTGAAGGTTCCATCAAAAGGTGCCTTTTAACTCGTGTTTAAGTTTGCATACAAGATGACTGAACAGCACAGAGGCACCACACTGAGCCCTGGAAAGGAAAACAATGAAGTTGTTCCATCACAGCATCTGCAAAAAGGACATCTATAGTTTCCCTCAAAAATACAAACCCCAGGAAGAAATGGAAAAATTATTCTGCATTGAGAATATCTGCATAAAGCTTTATAAAGATTCCTTACACAGACTCCCTTTTTGATGCTGCATAAAATGCCTAAGGACATCTCTTTCTTCCGCAATGAAAAAATTAGTATGCATGGAAGCCCAGGAAAATTATAGGCAGAATTCTCTACGATTCCTGGGACTTGCCCAAGCACTAAAAACAAAAATCCTGTGGTTATTTTAGCTAGTACTTTATAGTGACAAAATGTACTGCCTGACCAAATGCTTCAAAGGAGGAAGCTGTATTTCAAGAAGTCCAAAAAATTCTTCAACGAGTTGGCTGCTTTGTTCTTGCGTACCAGAAGAGCTGCTACACTATGTGACGGCTGCTAAACAGCTGCCTTTGCAAAATGGTAAAGCTTCTTAAAATAATTCAGGGCACAACATGAGGCGACAAGTTATATAGGATGCCCTAATGTAACATTTCTCACTGCACTGTTACAAAATCTCTTATCTATTACCCCCCTTGAAAATCTAAGATGAATATCAGTAACAAAGCTAGTAAGAGGGGAAAAAAAAGTCTGTTGCTCTCAGTCTCAATCTAGCACTACATCAATAACTCAAAAGATCTACACTGCCAAACATAATGGAGATTTTCAGCTTAGCATCAACAAAAAACTTCTGCATTCTCTGAAATTTAAGCTCAGGCAGACAGACCATGGGGCACAGCAAATCAGCTGGCTGTTACCACTTCAACCTGTCACCCCACTCTCTTCACATAGTTTGCTACTATTATTATATGTATGTCTGATCTACTTCTAAAAGTTAAGCAGAGCTGAGTCACTGTAACGTGCTGAAAAGCGCACCAGTTTGTTCTGCTTCAGGCCACTATTCTATCTATGATGCTTTCTCCCAATGCCCTCTTCACCTTTGATCACTTTCTGCTTGAGTGATTTGCTGAGCCCACTGCAGCTTGTCTATCCAGTAGCCTGCAAGGGATCTCTCCTCAAACTGCCTCTCCAGCTAACCCTAAAGCCTGCCGCTAGTTCTTCCACTTACAGCTCGCTTTGGCAAGGTGCTGCATAGTCTGCTGGGTGCTCTGTTTCTTGTATGCCTCACTCTCCCTGGCGAGTTCTTGGGTTGAAACAGGCAGTAAACAGGCAAACCCTGCCTGCAAAGCTTGTAACATACCCCGCTCATCACTTGCCTCTTTTCTACGGAGACATGTCTAAGTCACCTTCTCTCTTCCTAATACAGAGGCATTTCTATAGCTTTGCTCCTCCTGTTGCCCTCTCTGAAACTTTCCCAGTTTTAAAATTCCCTTCTTTGTGACGAAAGAACTGCAAAAAGGTGTGGGAGAAACAGAGACTTCCACAGTAATATAATTATGCTTTTTTGTTTTGCTCCCAATTTATTTCCTAGTAATTCTTAACATTTGGTTGGCACTGAACTGTCTTTATTAATCTCCATGCTAACAGTCACCTCAGAGATGATCATATTACACAGAAACCAGGACTGTTTTTTCACATGGACCATTTCTTACTTTTCTACATTGAATTATATCTGCTTTTTTATTGCATAGTTACTGTCTCACGGTATTGCCCTCTGTAGTCCTTCAAAGTCAGCCCTTGTCCTGCTACCACAACTCCATCAGCAAATGTTAGCACCTCGTTGATAGCCCTTTTTTCCTGCTTACCTATGACTGTGTTACACAATCAAAGTCCCAGCATGGCAGGCTGCAGAACTCCACTGTTGACCTTCTTCAGTTCCACAGTGGAAGCACTCGACTATTTACTCCTACCCTTTGCTTCCTTTTCTAGCCAATATTTTATGCATTTATCACCTACAGTCTCAACACTGAAAGGTAGCTTTTAGTATGCAAATATCATAACTGTATCACACTCAAGAGACTGATTTTTTCAAGAGGATTCATCAAAAAATAAAAAACAAGGACCAGACAGGGAAAACCCTTCATACACAGTGTTCTTCAGCTGTGTTGGTTCTTAAAAAAAAAACCCAGAAGAACTGTCTACGTAGTAGGAGGTAAACTGAGATAGTTTACGTGACAAGGCGCTGAAAGTGAGTCAAAGAAAATCAAGTCATCCTGAAACAAATTTTCTGGAGAAAGAGAAACTAATGTACAGAAGAAAATGACTCTGTGATGAGGGGTCTACTGAAAATACACATAGTTTTTTGCAACCCTTCCTGTTGGCTACAGCCATACCCATGGTATGATGACCAGTTATCCAGACCAGTTTAAAAATGCAGTCATACAGCTGGCAAAGGTTCACATGAAAAAAATACAGGGTGTGAGGAGAGGGAGATGAATACAGACACAAAAGGTAATTACGGAGATGGATTTCACTAATGAAAATGATGTTTCGGCCAACTGGTTCAAGAGATAAAAGAAAACATCAGCAAGGCAGACTGACAGGGTAACAGTGAATACCTAATTTCTAAAGTAAAGCAAGGTAGGAAAGTTAATTGTCCCATTCCCTGCAGTAACACCTCATTAACAGGAATGGTTAAATGCTTCCAGGAAGAAAAGACAAAGCTCAGTTGCTGCTGAAGCTGGAGTACAACCTACTTCAACTGTCTCTGGCTTGTTGCTCCTTATTCTGTTAGCTCACCCACTAATAAACCCTTGGCCTGCTTGACTTTCTTCGGCAGTTATTCACACTCAGTCAACCATGACAGTTTAACCATTTTCTGATATTTCAACTTAGTGCACAGGTGTATGGTATCGCTGAGAACCAATATGGTGCCCCTGGTGTACAAAACTTCTGTAAACAGCTCCTCCCACTTTCCAGACCAACTCTCGCAACTTTCCTGCTGCTCTTTACTGTCTTCTTTCAGGGAGTAAAGCTTCACCCCAATGCTGGAAGATAATGCTAAGTATGGCCTTAGATTCAGAGATTGTCCATTGCCCTGAATCACATGCTGCCTCTTCTACATTCCAAGAATCCAGAAAGCAAGGTTTCTTCAAAGAATGTCTCATTTCTGGCATTCACACACTGATGTGCTCAAATCATCAATAATTTTTGAGATTATAAAAGCTACTCCAAGCTCTTCTTTTTCCTTTGAGACCATCAAACATGCAGACAGTTTTGTGCTTCTGCTTAAAAACAAAAAAGTAAAAACTAATTCAAAATGCAGATAATGTTCAAAACCAATTGAATTATAATTGGAAACTTTGTGGCTGTCTCTCTTGGGAAAACAATGTTAGTAACAAGGCAGTATGTAGTGTTCAAATGTGGTACACAGATGGAAAATTTAATAGGTATCTTTAAGTACCATTAGATGATTTTACAGCTTATTCCTGGCCAACAAGGGGAAGTGGGCCATTAAACATGTAGTGCTAAGAAAAAAACATTTGCTAAAGCCAGCAGAGGCTGGTTGGTTGAATTAGCAGCTCGAGTCTGCAGCTGACAGTCCTCACACTCATTTCTTTGTCTGTCTCAGTCACCAGGAATTAACAATGCAAAGTTTAAAAAAGAAAGCAGTGTCCATTTTGCTCAGCAAAGGGTGGTGGAAGTTCACATGGGAAGACAAACTACTTGCCTTTTTGGGATCATATTCTGACACATAGGTTGTAAGTCAAAACTTCAGTCCCAGGGGAACAGAACTGGTGGTGGAAGATCACAGCTTTGAATTCCTATCTGGGCGATTAAATCTAGACCAGATCAACGCAGACATTACAGAGGAAAATGCAGGAGACACATGGCAGCCAAACGGGGCCAAAATAGAAAAAGGAGAAAGATACTGCTCACTGCCATGTCATTCAAGAAGAAAAAATTATGAAAATCAAAACATGTTTTTTTATGAATTTTCACTATAATTACCGAAGAAGAAAAAAGTCAAATTAATCTGTAACTAGTAAGCCTTATCTTCAATATCCTATACTTTTTGTAATCAGTCACGCTATTGTGAGGGCAATTTTCAGTTTTAAATCACTAAAATTTTATCTGTGATTTGATTCATAGTCTATGTTTTCATTCTATCTTTTCTCTTTGCCTAGAAGACACTGGTCTATCATCCAAGAAATACTTTTCTGAACAAGTAAGGGTGTATAACTAGCTACATTCTGGGAGATTTTATAGAAACTGATTTTGTTTGCCATACCTTCTGTTATCTCCTCCCTAGAGAGTCACCTGCCTGTGTCTCCCAGCACTGCTGCCGGCACTTGTGAATCGCTGTCAGCTACACCATCCCAGGAGGTTTCGAAAGAGGGGGGCTGCCATCCACCAGTTACAGCAAGGAACATTTTGGCAGGGCCTGTTTCAGGCTAATTTGCCATCTATAATTATACCACGAAATTCCATTTAAAAGGTAGCTATAAGTACATCAGAAATTTTAATATTTATTCTAAGTGACCACATCCTAAACATTGGTGGCTAGGATTGGAGACTGCAATGGAGTAATGTCGGCAAGGAAGGAGGGGCAGAGAAGACAAGGACGAGAGCGGCCTGCTGTGTGAGAGCACTGGGAATGCAAAGAGCTCTGCCCTGGGACAGGTCAGGAGTCAGTCAAGAGCTTCTGTGTCGAGATTAGTGGACGGACCAATACGGGCGCTGTTGTGGTATCTGCTACAGACTGCCTGCTCAGGAAAAGAAGTAGATAACACCTTCTGCAAACAAGTGGAAGAAGTTTAACATTCACAGGCTTTGGTCTTCAAGGGGAACTTTAAGCCCCTTATATCTGCTGAAAGGACAGGCCAGCAGGGCTCAAGCAATCTAGGAGACTTTTTGCGTGCATTGCAGCCTCCTGGCACAGGTAGTAGAGAAGCCAACAAGGAAAGGTGCTCTGCTGGACCTGATACTTAACGAAGAAGGAAGAACTGGTGGGGCACATGAAAGTCAGAGGCAGCCTCAGCTGCAGTGACCATGAGGTGGCAGAGGTCAGGATCCTAAGAGGAGCTAACAGGGCAAAACAAGACCACAGCCCTGGATTACACGAAAATACACTTCCACCTCTGCAGAGATCTGCTTGGAAGAATCCCATGGGATACAATTCTGGAGAGAAGAGGGGTCCAGTAGGGCTGGCTGCTAATCAAAGATCATCTCCTCTGAGCTCAAGAAAGGCCTCTCCTTACAAGTAGGCAATCAAGCAAATGTTGCAGGGGGCCTTCATGGATAAGCAAGTTGCTCCTAACTGGAGTTGAATCTGGCAAGGTATGTGAACATCAACAATAAAGAATTTTACAAGTACAAAAACAGCAAAAGGAAAACTAGAGAAAATGTGGGTCAGCTGCTGAATGGGGCATGGGAACTGGTGACAAATGATACAGAAAAGGATAAGGTGCTCAATGCCTTCTTGGGCTCAGTCTTTACTAGTATGATCGTCCTCCAGAAGTCCAAGGCCCCTGAGACAAGAGGAGAAGTACTGAAAAAAGAAGAATTACCCTCAGTGGAGGAGGGCTAGGTTAGGGAAAATTTAAACAAACTGGACGTACATAAGTCCATGGAGTCTGAAGAGATGCACCCACAAGTGCTGAGGGAACTTTCTGTCACTGCAAGGCCACTCACAATTACCTTTGAAAGGTCATGGTGATTTGGGATGTTCCTGGAAACTGGGAGAAAGTTTATATTGCTCCTGTCTCCAAGAACAGCAAGTGGGAAGATGTGGAGAACTCCAGGCGAGTCAATCTCACCTGAGTCCCTGGGAAGGTGTTGGGAGAAAATCCTTCTGGAGGGCATTTCCAAATACACAAAGGACAAGAAGCTGATTTGGAGTAGTCAGCATGGATTTACAAGGGAAAAACCACACTTGATCAACCTAACGGCCTTCACAGTGAGGTCACTAGCTAGGCAGATAATGGGGAGAGCAGCTGATGTTCTTTACCTTGACTCTAGTGAAGCCACTGTATCCCATAATGTCATCACAGACAAGCTGACAAAGTACAGGTTAGATAAGTGGACAATAACGTGGATTGAAAATGGGCTGAACTACTGGGCCCAGAAGGTTGTTATCAGTCGCATGAAGTCCCGCTGGAGGCAAGTCACTAGCTGTGTACCCCAGGGCTCAGTAGCAGGCCCAATACTGTTCAGCATTTCCATTAATGATCTGGATGATGGGTCAGAGTGCACCCTCAGGAAGTTTACAAATGACACAAAGCTGGGAGGAGTGGCTGATACACCAGATGGGTGCGCCGCTGTTCAGAGGGACCTCAACAGGCTGGAAAAACAGGCAGAGAGGAATCTCATTAAGTTTCAAAAGAGTAAATGCACAGTCCTGCCCTGGGGGAGGACCAACCCAGACACCAATACACTCTGGGGGCTGAGTGGCTGGAAAGCAGCTTGGCTGAGAAGTACCTTTGGGTTCTAGCAGGCCAAGATGACCATAAGACAACAATACAACCTCACAGCAAAGAAAGCCAACAGCATCCTAGGCTGCATTAGGATTGGCAGCAGGTCAAAAGAGGTGGTCCTTCCCTCTGCTCAGCCCTGATGAGGCTGCACCTGGAGTGCTGGGTCCAGTTCTGGGCTCCCCAGCAGAAGAAAGCCATGAACTTAATTAAATGGAGTCCAGCACAGGGCCACAAAGATGATAAAGGGACTGGAATATCTCTCATATGAGGACGGGCTGAGAGGTAGGACTCTTCACTCTGGAGAAGACTCATGGGATGTATATAAATACCTGATGGGAAGGAATGGAGATGAGGGGACAGATTCTTCTCCATAGTGACAGGACAAGAGGCAATGGCACAAATGGCACAGCTTGAAGTGCCAGGATCAGCGTCAGAGTGCTTGCTATCTTACCACGCTGCACTCATGGACTTTAAGGAATACTTCTACACTGGAGCTTCTAGAGAACTGTTTAAACACGACCACGTCAGGAGAGGAGGAGGCCTGTTCCCATCTGCCAATCTGTCCTTCAACAGCTGTAGGAGTACTATGACAGAGGAACTTAGGGTACCAGACCTAGACCAAACAGTACTGAATATAGGCATCTTGACAGGTTCAGAGAGCAATTCCTGCCCCAAAAGCAGGTGAGGAATGCATGTACACTTCCACTTCAGACCAATAGACCTCTCTGACAGGCTTGAGAGGTGGGCCTGTGCGAACCTCTTGAAAGTCAACAAGGCCAAGTGCAAGGTCCCACACATGGGTCGGGGCAATCCCAAGCACAAATACAGGCTGGGTGGAGAATGGATTCAGAACAGGTCTGAGGTGAAGGACTTGGGGGTGCTGGTTGATGAGAAGCTCAACATGACCTGGCAGTGTGTTCTCACAGCCTAGAAGTCCAACCGCACACTGGGCTGCATCAAAAGCAGTGCAGCCAGCAGATTGGGAGCTGATTCTGCCCCTCTGCTCCACTCTGGTGAGACCCCACCTGGAGTACTATGTCCAGCTCTTGAGCCCCCAGCACTATAAGGACACGGAGCTGTTGGAGCAGGTCCAGAGGAGGGCACAAAAATGATCAGAGGGCGGGAACACCTGTCCTACGAGGGGTGCCTACAAGAAAGCTGGAGAGGGACTTGTAGTGGTAGGACAAGGGGTAATGGCTTTAAACTAAAAGAAGGAAGATTTAGATTAGATGTAAGGAAGAAATTCTTTACTATGAGGGTGGTGAGGCACTGGAACAGGCTGACCAGAGAAGCTGTGGATGCCCCCTCCCTGGAAGTGTTCAAGGCCAGGTTGGATGGTGCTTTGAGCAACCTGGTGTAGTGGAAAGCGTCCCTGTCCATGGCAGGGGACTGGAACTAGATGATCTTTAAGGTCCTTTCCAACCCAAACCAGTCCATGATTCTATGAACAGCACAGCCTGGAGACTGGGAACAGATTCAGGGGTGCAGATAACTTAGGTACATAGTCAGCAACTTTCTTGTGTACCTTGGTGAAGGCAGAATATGACTCTGACACTGGACAGTTTGTTTTCTCCTTGACGGAAGAAGAGTGAAAGCTAGTATCACTGGAAAAGTTTGTGAATGTGCTGTTTAGTAGTATGAGGCCAGAAATTTAGCAGGTGACAGTTTACATTATCACAATATGTAACATAGTAAGACTGAAAAGGAGTTGCTCAATTTAAAAATGTAAGATTTAAAATGCCGAACTATTAGAAAAAATGGGGCCTCTGAATTCTTTGAAGGAACACTGCTGTAGTGAGACTCCATGTGTGGCCTCCATAGCTATACATTCCAGTGATGCTGAAAAGAAGGTACAGTTCATTAGTTGTTGCTATTTCAGGTGAGCTTTTGTGGATTTGATTGCAGGATAAAGCAAGAGATGAAACAGCTTTCAAAGGTGGCTCTAATTTTATTGCAGGATTTCTGCAGCTGCCTGACACAGAACTCTTTGCTAAAGCAGAAATCCAGTTTTGTTGTTCCATGCTACGTCTCCCCTGAACTAGATTTGGTGCACTACAGTAGTACTGGTGTATGTCTGAGGATCCCACCTGATGCAGAAATTTTCCCAGACCTTTTGGATAGCTTTGGCTAAGCAGTGAATACAGACTGCAGCTGGTCAAAAGAACCGTGCTTTTTTCTCTATTTCTCTTTTTTGGCCTACACACTCTGAACTAGACAGAAATCATTAGCTTAATGCTCCTAGTTATGCCACATAGAATCAGTCTGCCTCAGAAAGGTTTTATAAAAGATTCAGATTTTAGATTCAGAAATCTCACTGGAAGACAATGACATTTGTCAGAGCCCAACCCTGTTCCCTCTGCATTTACAAAATCCAGCTTGATGATAAAAATGTGAGAGGAAATTGCACTACGAACAAAACAAGATCTTGATACAACAAACATAACTTTTGTAAATTAGCCTATAAAAACTCACATAAAGAAAAGTCTGCTCAAAAAATCAAGGAAGGTGACATTGTCATCAGCATTTACTCTGAGAATTCAGAGATTTCTAAATTTTATTTAAAGACAAACCATTAAGACATATTTTAAGTGGAATGAAAAGAAGTTTTGTGTATGTTGACAGTTGAGCCCTCATAATAGGAGACATGCTAGGATAAGCTTGGGCAGATGACAGGAGAGATAACAAGGAAATCCTTCATTCTAGCTGAAGGCTACATTCCATGTGATGTTTTTTTCATATTGAATATTTACATCATCGCTTGCTTTACTGTAAAGCTTCTCAGCTCATGTGCAAGCAGCTGCAGCTTCAAAATGAAGTCGTCAGTGCCCTGCAACCCAATTGTCTGCAGGAGGGACGGACTAGGCAAAACTAAAACTATACCACAATCCTGGCGGCAAATATCCACAACAGTGAATAACTCTGATTTCCTGGTGTGAGCTAGCCTCACTTGTGGGGGTTTTTGTCTCTTTTGCTGCTGTTGGTTTCTCAGAAGACAACTAAATTACTGTATCATCTTTTTTTTTTTTAGTTTCTTGACACCTGTTGCTGTGCCTTGGGACAGTTACAAATGTTTGTGATCTCTGCAGCAAAAATATATACTGTTAGTTAACTGTTAATCAACTAGTTACAACACAACTTGAATACCAAAATGAGCACTGGTTTGTATTAAAAAATTTTGGGTCTGGATGTGACAGCTACTGTGACATGAAGAGTTTTTAAAATATGCCTGTCCAAAGACAATTTATAAAGTATTTGAAGGAACTGCAAATGTAAACAAAAGATAAAATGTCTATTAGGTTTTAGATCCCTTATTTTCACTTTAAAGCAGAACTGAAGGATGTGTATTCAGCCCAAACCTATCAACTGCTCTTTTCTTCACCAGGAAAATTTACAGGCAGAAATTCTCAATGCAGCCGAATCCATTAGAAAACTAAAATGAGCAGAACAAGGGGTCACCATGAAGACAAAACAGGGGAACTGCCATTTGTCAGATCCTCATTCTTGCCAGAATCCCCTGGATCAAAGGATGTTCTGACACTTATGAGGCAACCTCTACCATGTGGATTGCTGGAAGTTGGGAAACAGCACCTTCCCCTTGTCTTACATCTTCCTCCCATGGACATCCTCTATTGGGCTGCATGCACCCTTGCTTCGAACTTTACAGCCTTTCTTCTGCAAACCATGTGCTCAAAAGCCATGGATCCGGAACCAAATACTCAAAAGAGTGTAATCTTGTAGGTCCTGAGTAAACAAACACCTAGGCAAAACCTCTCTCTGTCTGATGTGCAATTTTACTTCCTCCAGAAACCCTGTCAAGCATTCTTCTGAAGGGCTAGAAATGGATTCAACTGGAGTCTTTATAAATTCCTTCAGCTTTCATTTCCTTTACTCCAAATGCATACGCAAGCTAGGGGTTTAGGAATAGATGAAGATTATTCCTGGAATCACCGACACTACCTGTTTCTGGATCCACCAACGAACCATTGTATGATCCACGAAAAATCACTTCTACTCAGAATTTCCTATCTACATAGCTACTCATACATTATGTAGACTACTTTGATTACCTGAGCTTTAGTCTCATTTTTGACAAATGAAATAGTAACACTTACTTTGCTTTACAGGGCTCTCAACAATTAGATATTTAAAAAAAAATACCAAAACCAAGCCCTAAAACGGCAAAAGAAAGACAGCATGGTACACAACTAATTATAAAGCATCTAAATTCTAAACAGATGTATTATTTTAATGCCCAAATATTCACTGGCACTTTTCTAAAATATCTGATGTCATCCAGTATGTGGTTTGGAAGAGTCTCTGTTACTGAGTACTATAGCTTAAAGCTTTGGGATTTGTCTGTTAGAGGGCTGAGTTCTTTCTATTAAGGCTAATTAGAGCTGATGCTGTAAGAACAACAATTACCATTTTATTACCATACTAATATTGACAGTATACATTTACCGGTAAACTATAATGTTTCTCAGTTCAGCTGAGCATATGCTTCTTAGAAGACAGGGTACTTCTTCCTATATCCAGATGGAAGATTTGTCTTCCAAAGACAAGCTGTTCATTGTACTCCCTTTCCCCTTCCAACTATTAACAGACTTTGATTATTCCCTTCTTGACCATCTCTGCTTCCAGATGTCTCGGCAACCTTGCTTTTGTTTCTCACGAGTCAAAGTGACACTGGTTCACATTACAAGAAGGAAATACAAGTTTCCGCTGCATATTTTCAAGCATATGAAATGGCACAGCCTCCCTGGGGTTCTCAGACATATGACTCACTGCGAGATGGAAAGAAGCAAAAAATCCTCTGTGTCAGCAGTGGTTCACTTGATACTGTGTTGCTGAGATGCTCTGAGCATTTGTCAGGCCTTTTCTAATCTTTGACTTTGCTGCAAGTGTATTTTTTCTGCTCAGTCATACAAAACAGTCACTCACCAGGTATCATGGCCTGCATTTATCCTCTATTTCAAGGATTCTAAGCATGGCTCAGGGGTTTTTCCAAGTAAAGCACAATTTTTGAAAAGGAAGACTCATGAAACACTACAGAGGTTTGTGTTTTAGGAAATTCCTATATCCATTTGCATGTGGAGGCAGCAACTTCTGTAGTGCATCATCTTCTGTAGAGCATCCTGTGCCAGTCTTCAGGGAAAATAGAACAATTTAGACCTTAGCTTTCTCTTCCTGAAAACAATTCTTTGAGGCTAAACGTATAACAACAAGACTTTAGGTCTCATACAAACATTGTCAAACACTGAAAATTACTTGATATTTCCACAGTCCATATGCTGCACATACAAGTTTTGTGGCACATGGCCTGCTATAACCAAAGAATTTTCACTGTAAGAGTTGTTCATCCCTCTGACACAGGGCTCACAACTCATCCTGCGAATGACTGTCAAGCTGCAGAACCTTTCTCTGGGGACCCTGTCATTAATGTGACTTACAGCATAACAAAACTGCAGTTGTCTGGCTTCTCACAGTGCACTGCGTACGCACATGGAAGCTACATTAATCATCAACAAAGGGGAAGGGGAGTTAATTGCTTTAATTAAGACAGCTTATGCAGTTCTGTCCACATGGCTGGTAGAAGGTAAGGGAGAAGGTAACCACTTCACATTACTTCTGTGACTCATCAGATCTCTTTGCAGGACAAGCGCTTGTCATGTCACAGCTACATTGATAAGACTGGCCTTCATCTTTTGGCTTCAAAAGCCAAAAGGTATATGCAGGATGCACATTTTGGTTCCTGTTTCACTGCAAGCAGTTCTTTGATTGCGCTGGCTGATGGGTTCCAGTCAAACCTGCCAAGCTTACAGGGAAATTAAAACCAACAATTCTGCCAGCAGCTACATATGTTAAGAGCAGAACAAAATAGAACATCAATGAAATTCCAGTTTCTGTTGTAGTTCTATGCAATTCCAAAAGTCAAAAAACTTTGTGAAGTTTCCATTAACAAGGATACTGCAGAAAACACTTTTTGGGAATATTACAGTTCAGCTGACTAATATGAACAATTGTACACTCAAAAGCCATTTTTGACAGGAAAACAATTATCCATTTAAAAATGCCTTGCTCTTTATAGAAACATAAAACGAAGACACATGTTTTAAAGCAGTATCACTAACTAGTATTTTTATACACTCTCAAACCATTTAATGGGGTATTTCTTGCTTTACTGCTGTTGGATGCTTGCTGGCATCAGTAGCACATGCCTAGTCTGACCAGATAAAAAGCAATGAAGTATAATATGTGATGGTGAGGCAACGTAAAGCAAGGTCTATTCTTGTTATTCATGTTCTGTCACAGATCCCGATGACCCTCAATACACAACTACCAGTAAAACCAAGAAGGATGCTTTATATTACCACTAAGTATGACTTAGTGCCAAAATAACTGTATTGGCTTCACCATAGAGGAATTCTGATAACTGGCATTCATACTGTTTACTATCATACTAGCTTCACACCTGTAATAAAGCAGGGTTTGAGTCATTAATTTTATGGTCACTGAATGTGAACTGGTTGAATTATGATGTCTAATAAATAATTAGCAAGTTGCACATAAACCCAAAGTTTTTGCAGGTGCTCTCCAATGTTTAAAAAAAACCACAGTTAAGATCATATGATTTAAGGGTCAGCTTTAGACCCAATCCCCACCTTATTAATCTCCATTTCTTCCTGCTAGGCCAATGCAAGGATTGCTTCAGCTGAAGAGAGACCACTAGCTGTGAATCCTGTGTGGCGAAGGTAGCTGGGTAGCTATGACAAAAGATACGAGCAAATTCTTATCCATTACTGAGACAATGACAATTTGAACCTGCTTTCCAGAGCAATTCAGCTTTTCCTGAATGTAGATGATAATAAAGCTTAAGTATGTTCCATTTTAATGAATGGCTGAATGACTCTAACGCAGTCTTGTGGAACAGAAACAACAAGCCTTGGTCCCCTCTGCCGAGGACAAAGGGACAGTGAAGAAGAAGGAGGTTTGACTGTACTGTAGAAAATTGTTCCAACAAAATGAATGTTGTCCTAGTGGTGCAAAGACTGGCCTGTTTTTTTCTTCTCCTCTACCTCCTAAGCAAATCTACATGTTTGTGTTCAGTGTTGTACCAACTTAAATTTTTGAAAAAAAAAAGGAGACTGATGTCCTTCCTACTTTATGTCTGTTATCTGTTAAGGTACTACAACTCTCCTCCTCCTTAAGAATCTACAGTAGATAGAATACAGCTACCTTCTTCAGCATCACATGAGAGCAGAGATTTCAAGTTGTTTTCTTCAAGGTACTGAACAGCTAATGCACCAAGTATTGACAATTCCTTGCGTGAAGCACTACAGTGGCCCACATATCACAGGAATGGTGAACCCCACAACCACAAAGTTAAAAGGGAACCACTGTAAGACTCTGAAATAAATTCCCTTCAGAACCATCATCATTGTCCTGCCATGGTTTAGTCCCAGCAGGCAACAAAGATCCACGCGGCCATTTTGTGGTGGTGTGCCCACCCCTCACACCTGGCAATCCCAGAACCAGCCAACGTAGTATTCTTACTTGCACTGCAGGAATAGCTAGCTGGTGTGCATTGAATCGGGATGACTTGACATTTTCCTTGTTGTTGTACAAGAGCAGTGAGCTGGACCTATCAGGCGCTCCCTGATTGCCTCTGAAACTCCTGATGCCCGGATTCACATCCAACTGGTAAATGTCAGAACTGTACATTCTGGGTAGTACTGGAATTGTATAGTTGCTGTCTAAATATTCAGATTGCACCATGTGGATTTTGACCAGGATGGAAAATTACTGATGCCTAAAGTCTATTATCTTGAGATCCTATAAACAGCAGTACCAAGGAAGGGCCTTTGAGCTCTTCTGGTCCACAGTGGGCTGCACCCAGTAATGCCCTCAGAGTGGGACGCTCACTAACCACCTGGGCTGATTTCCTTCAGACTCCACCTTCGCCCGTTGGGAAATCATTCGATTTGAAGTAAGCCTTTCACTGGACTCCAGGAGAATTCTTGTGTGAGTGTGTGAGTGTGCATCGATTCAAAGCATAACATCTTATTACTGTGGTTGTAACAGTAAATTCTTTCTAATCACTCTGTAAATGTTAAGGTAACCAGTGATTAATAGCTGCTAAATTCCTGTGACTCTCTCGCTCAGTCTCTTTAAACTGTGAGCACACCCTGAACTGCTGCTAAACATATTCGTTAGACATCAGCCGTTGTGGTCTAAGCCCAGTTCTGGATCCAGCCGCATCTAAGCTCCTCTCTGAGAAGGAGTTTAGAAAGCAAGGGGGTCCAGTCCAAAGCTGGTGATTCAATGGGAGGGTCTCCCTTACTCCCTACACTTTTCTTTTAACTCCATGTAAATCATTTTCCACTCAAAACCTCCTTTGATTTTGTATTACATTCATTTGATAAGTAACATAGTGAACCTTGCCAACAAACTCTGTAAGATCACATTTTCAGTAAAATATTTTCTTGCAAAACCTTTGAGTGATCATTTAAGCGACCTAACCGCTCATTCATGACATGCTTGCTCACTCACTCCTCCCTGGGGTGGGATGGGGAGAAGAACTGAGGAAAAAAGCAAAACTCCTGAGTTGAGATAAAGACAGTTTAACAGAACAGCAAAGAAAGAGAAAAAGAACAACAATAATAGTGACAAAAAGTGCAAAGTGAGTGATACACAGCGCAATTTTCTCACTGCCCAATGCCCAGCCAGCTCCCGAGCAGTGATTCCCCTCCTCTAGCCAGCTCCCCCAGTTATATACTGACATGACTCCATGTGAATATCCCATTTGGATGGTTTGGGTCAGCTGTCCCAGCTTCCTCTGAAAATTAACTCTTTCCCAGCTGAATCCAGGACAGTCCCAGCTTTCACTTTTTTGGTATGGCCTTTTCCAGTGTAAACACATGCAAACACACTCATGAAGAAAAGTCAAACTATAAGATGCAACCATGTAGACAAAGGCTAGTCATGTCATGCGCAGCACTACCAGTAATTGTTCAGCTGACAGTGGTCAAACTAATCCAGTGCAGAAAAATCAATTCTAGCAGGAGGCATGCTAAATAGCTTTTCTCTGGGAATAATTTTTCTTCCCACAACCTCTTGCTGACTTTTATTTTTCTAAGCATGTAAGCTCCTCCAGGCAGAGAACTTCTGCATAACTAGGCACAGGAATATACTACTCTAGTTGTCCTTAATGGTGAGCACACAAGTGACTTAATCACACTTATAAATAATACTGATAAGAAAGTGTGATGGTTTTCTCTGCAGCATTATCACGATAAACACTGTACTTTCAAATGGTTCAGATTATCGGAATATGTCATTCTTGCTTTTGTGTTTAAAGAGTAAAGAATCACAGAATCATTTAGGTTGGAAAAAACCCTTAAGATCATCAAGTCCAACCGTAAACCTAACACTGCTGAGTTCACCACTAAATCCTGTCCCTAAGCGCTGTGTCTACACATCTTTTAAATACCTGCAGGGATTGTGAATCCACCACTTCCCTGGGCAGCCTGTTCCAGTGCTTGACTACCCTTTTGGTGAAGAAATGTTTTCTAATCACCAATCTAAACTTCTCCTGGTACAACTTAAAGCCACTTCTTCTTGCCTTATCACGAGTTGCTTGGGAGAAGAGACCAACACCTGCCTCACTACAACCTCCTTTCAGGTAGTTGTAGAGAGCAATAAGGTCTCCCCTCAGCCTCCTCTTCTCCAGACTAAACAACCCCAGCTCCCTCAGTCGCTTCTCGTAAGACTTGTTCTCTAGACCCCTCACCAGCTTCATTGCCCTTCTCTGGATATGCTCCAGCACCTCAGTGTCCTTCTTGTAGTGAGGGGCCCAAAACTGAACACAGTATTTGAGGCGCGGCCTCACCAGTGCCGAGTACAGGGGCACGATCACCTCCTTACTCCTGCTGGCCACACTATTTTGATACAAAGGCTCACACATGGCTTTTATCAATACAAGGGGTTTTTAACCATGTATTTTTTAAGTACATACTTGACTTTCCTCCAAAAAATATCTAAAAAAGACATGAGGACCTCATTTAAAAGAAACTAATGAGTTTTCCCCTGTTAAAAGCTTCTAATTTTGCCCCATTTATATGCTGTATGTGAATCTACAAGGCCAAAATTCTATCTGAGAGAAGGTGGCCAAACTTAAAGGCAATATTGGTGCATATACCTCTGGCTGAAGTGAAGACCTTGTCCTTGCTTAATGCTTTCCAGAAATTCCCTTAGAACCACACTACTGTAGCACTCCAGCTGTTCCAAAGTGAAGTTAAACTGAGATTGTGATTTAAACAGGCCTAAACTATTTTCTTTTCATATCTCTATGACCACACTTTATTCTGATAATTGTTACTATACGTCTGGGGCAGCTGAAGATGCCACTGACATACGTCTCTTCCCTTGGCTAGATTCTTCATAAAGCATGACCCAAAAGTACCAGTGTCGTCCTCAAAAAATTGACCTTAGGGAGGAAAATACTTTATGGAAGCAGGGACTGCCATGAATTTTTCTACAATATTTCTGAGCTTTAACAACAACTTCAATTTAGCAAAATAAACATAGGCAAAAAGTAGTCACTAAGAAAGCCGATCCTTGTGAATCTTATTTCATTTGCTTTCCAAAAAATGAACCAGCAAAGTCATTATGACCTGTAAATGTCACTCCTACACATATTCTGGTTTGCAGCATATCAGACAAAGTCTGTTTTCTAAGGTTTCAAATACAGAGTTATTCTCCTTGTTCATCAGGGAAAGGAATTCACACAACAATGCGGAATACAGACTCCTCAGTTCACACAAACTAAGCTTTCCAAGGTAAAGCACGTTCAAGATACCAAATCTCCTCACTTTTGAGTTGGGCACAAGCTCAGTCCCAGTATGCCATAGACTTAACACACTGCAGACATCAGTCATGCTGTGAAGCTAGCTAAAGAGAAGAGGTTACATATTCAGTTAGGGTAGAAGCTGCAGTTGTGGAGTTGCAGATCCTCTGAGAGAATAATTTAAGCAATGACCCACAGCGTATGCAATCACAATGTGCTGGAGAGCTAAATTCCTTAAGAACAAGGGACCCGGCAGCTACAGGACATACCACTCCAGTTTCCACGTGGGACACCACTGCTTGCAGGTGTTCCCTACTTCTTTCTTCCTCCCAAATCAGTATCAGAGTGAGCAGAGATCCTGAAACCTTTCAGCCTTTGCGAGCCAGCTAACACATCCCTCCTCCCATAAGCTTTCCCTCCTTCATGCTACCACTTATTTTTATTCTTCTTTTTTTAAATATTATTTTAAGTTTCTGTAGCATGGAGAATGGAAGAAGATATCTGATGAGACCTGCTTTTTTACATGTTAGAAGAAATGCTTTTTAGCCCTTAATGATGGCCATAATCCAGACGACCTGGCATATGAGGCATCAGCCTTCTAATACGCATTCTCCAGCTAAGGCAGCGTTCCTTCAGACCAGCAGTGCCAAATCATTCTCATGGAAAAGCAGAGAATGTGCTAAGGACTTTGCACTTACTTTCTATTGCATATTTTCTATTATTCTCGGAACTAGACTAAAGAACTGGTTAATTTACACGTCTGACCTGGAAGCAGACTCATATGATCCTCAGATAGCACATCTAGCATCAGATCAGAGGGTATACTGGGGAAGATAGCTGGGGAGGATAACTTTGGGAGCAGTCACCTGTCAGTCAACAATGATTGGGCTTGAGGATTGCATAGACTACTCCTAAGCTTCAGTCTCTATTCTTGTATATGCAGAATCCCTAGACTAAGTAAGGCATTTTAGATACTAGACAAAAATAGGGAATCAAATTGCTCTGAAGTATAATCAGTCAGCAAGAAAGTAATGCAATGCTAAAAATGACAGACAGATAGCTATCTAGTAAACTGCATCACTCACGATACAAACAGGGTCTATACAATTTTTATCAATCTTCTTTGATGGTAATCTTGATGTGGACTAGGTTTGCAGGTTGATTCATCTTCCAGCTTAGTTTTCACAGAAGCATTTGTTGAATCCTGAACCACAGAAACAGGAAAAGGGGGAGAGGAGGAGGAAGCTCTGACATATGATCTAGTTGTAAATTATCTACCTGATATTTTCCAGACACATATATTTTCAGACAGCAAACTTTCTAAGAGGATAGCTGTACTGCTGCTATAACTTTGCTGTAACATACATGTATGCACAGAATTCACAAAGTTTAATGATTAGAGGAAAGCTACAGCCATACAATAGTCTATGCCTTGCAGAATTTTCTTTCATGTGCATAAGAGATTAACTCAAAGCTCTTCACAAGTACATCCATGCTGAAGGAGAGACCAAAGAAGGGCAGCAACAGTGAAAAGAAGATAAGCTTTAGAAAAACAAAATTCTTCTTGAGCCCAAATCCAGCATTGATGTGACAGGTGTAAAGATCAAGCAGAAAGGACTGTTTGAAATTTACAACAGACTTCAGTTGGTAGCCTACAGCTACATGCATCCACCACTGTAATAACCAGTTAACAGCCGGCAATCTGACCCCTCCCTTTGGCCCCTGGCAAAGCTTTGTCTTAAAATGAAAGACACAAATCAGCTGCAGAGATTGCATATTTTTATTGCAGGGTGGGTGTGCATGAAGTAATGGCAGTTCCTAGATGGTGCAACTGCAAGAGCCACAAAGAATAAAGAAAAAGTATATGCAGCAAATGCCAGCAAACGCCACTTTGCCCACACCATCGGCACCTCCTCGTACTTTGGAAGAGCAATAAGACAGGGACAGCTGTAAGAAAGTCAGTGATGTCAAACACTGTCCCCACATTTCTACAGGCTGTATTGTGAAGTGGCCTTTGCTCAGGAAAAGTAGTTAAGGAGTCTCTATTCACACCCACCAGTCAGCTGCTCCCCTGTCCCTGCACAAAAGTGTCCGAAGTGGTAACCATTATTACTGACTAGAGAACCAGAAAAATTCTACCACAGTATTAGTAAGAATACCTTGAAAAAGTTTAGTTTTTGACTCAGTGGTTTTTTGAATCACATCCATGAGGACCCTCCAAAGTCTCGGTCTGCTTTTGTAGATGCTTTGCGGTGACATATTGGGCTCCTCTTTCGGAAGTAATGTCACACACATGCTCTGTGCAAAAACTCTGAAGTTGCCAGCTACCAAAATTTAGTAGTTCAGCACAGATCATGCAGTGTATTTCTAAAGATGCATTAATTTTTCAGCCAAAGTCCTAGGCTTTAAACATTTTAAAAGTATCTTTTCATTTTGATCAGCCATAACCAGGCTATTTGACTACAGTAACTTAATAACCTTTGAAATCCTCCTCTACAAAAACTCTCATAGCTTAAAAGTGATTTTGTACTTCCATGGAATGCCAAATTGCAGCTTCTTAAACTCTTTAATCGGTTTCCGGTCAGTATAGTTCTTGTACCTGAAGCAGCCTGTCAGTGCTGAAATTAGAATTAAGAATCATGGGATAATTTAGGCTGGCACAGATATTGGGAGGTCTGCATCCCAGCCTTCTGCTTTATATAGGCATCGGATCAGATCAGGTTGCTCAGGGCTTTGTCCAGCCTGGTCTTGAAAACCCTTAAGGATGGAGACAGCACAAACTCTGTGCCTCCTCTCAACTGCTTTATTTTCCTCATTGGGAAAAGTTTTTCATTACGTCAAGTGAGGAAAGAAGTTAATGTTCTTGTTTATTTCGGCAGAACTCTCTGTCTTCTGTCTGTCTTCTCATTTCAAATTATGGACCTGATGGAGGAGTCATGTGGTGACATTCTCTGGCCTGTGTTATGATGGAGGTCAGATTAGAATAAATGAAATAATCCCCTGTGGCCTTAAATATCTAGATGTCTCTCCAGGCAGCTCTTACAACAGAAAAAAGCATTCCATTCACTGAAAATCCAAACAAGACAGAACTGCTCCTAGTTTAAAGGCTGAAACGAGAAGGAGGAAAAAACCTAAGGCAACTGAATTTGTGGTGTTTGGGAATCAGAGCCTGAAGGCAGCACAGCCATAGAGAGCTGCTTGCTTTCTTAGCTCCTTTTTTGATACTGCCCAAACACGTATGGTGAAAGCTGACAACTGCAGTTCACCAAAAGCTGCAGCTGTCCCAAGGATCTACTGCTTTCTGCGCCAAATGACTTCTTCAGCCAGTTTACCGAAAAGCACAGAGATAAAAGCAGTAGGGCAAGGGGCCAGAAGTCATCTTGCCAGTGTAAACACTGAGAGGGTTAAATATAACATTCATAACAATTTATAACTCCACTGTATTTGTGGTTTATTTAAACCGCAGAGGAACAACAACACAAAAAAAAGAGCCCATCAAGCCTGGCTATCCCGATCCTGAAATGATTTTCCTTGAAAGTAGCTCCCCAATGGAAGCTGTGCTTAATGACAGTTCTTGATATTATTTTTTAGATAGTTTGCATGAGATATGTCAAATGAGAGAAGACAAGTTTAATACAATTAAGCTGAGAAAAATGTGCTCAAGTTTCTGTGGACAGCTCCTATGAATCCTGCACTGGATCTCTTCACCAAACTCATTTGCTAATGGAAAGGCAAGCACACATCCCACCCACTGGACATACACTTTCTCCAGAACAAAAAAACTCTCTGCAGACCATATGCTACAAAGACTCAAGTAATAAACTAATCTCTTGAAGTTACAACCAGCCAGTGCTTTAAAACCGTGGTACTATCAGTAAGGACATACCTATGCCTGTTTTGATTTCACATCTAATTATGTAATTTTTCAAGATCTACTTCAACTGCTTTGAAGAATGAATGATCATCATTTTCACCATCATTAATTTATCTGAATGACAACAGAGGTTTGCATTCTTACTAAGCCTATGATGCACCTAACCAAAAGCTGCTGCAGAACAGGTGTGAACAGTACCCAACAGTAACAAAGCTCCTCTCTCTGATCAATTGTGACCAGCAAAACATGTAACAATATACCCGCTGACATGCTGAGTGACTGCATTTCATTCAACAGCTTTATAAGCAGTATTCCTACAGGCTGGCAGGTATTATCATCTCGATTTTACTGATAGGGGTTTGATGTGCAAATAAATCAGAAATATTCCGTTGAACGAAAAGCAACTTACTCAGGAACAGACCCCGACTTCCCTTTGACCATTGTGGGTGCCTAAGTAGGGACCTGCTGAGAGAAGAGCTACCCAGAATGCCAGATTCAATGCGGTGTGCATCTGCTTCTGAACTGTAAGATCTAAGACCTCCCAAGCAATTCGACCAATTCATACCACAAATTGGTGAATTAAGAAGATAATGAGAAGTGTGCAGGTGGCCGCTATGGTATCTGCAACAAAGGCTCAAGAGGAGGGGAGAGCGGCATACAGATGGAGGTGCTGCTCTATGGATTAATGCTCCAAAAGGTGTCTATAAAATCTCTTTATAGCACTGTCCAGTCATCTCAGTCTGTAACACCACCATGGCATAGTCCACCACTGCATGAGGGCTTAAGCAGACTCTTCTCCTTCCATTAGCTCAATCCAGAGTGAAAGGAAGATTTTTCACAGACATCAAGCATTCCTGCTCTGATTTGTATCAGAGTTCAGCCCCATACTAGAGACCACAAGGTCTTTGCCTTTTCCTCAGTTTCTTCACATTTGATTTAATCTGCAACAGCAGGAAATGCTGGGAGGAGAAAAACAGTAGACTGAGAGTGTTCATTGATTCCATTTTATGCTTACAACAGGTAAGCATTCAGGACAAAGGTTCCTCCAAATGTACCGTACCACAAACATAGGAGGGGAATACCTAGAGCTGAAAAATTCTACATTACAGATTATTTGTGGGTTCAGTAAAGCCCATCATCATGCCAGTGTGTTACCTGCTCCCCGTGCTTGCAGACAGATCACATTTTCTGCTTATGCAAACTGCAAGAGCACCGAGTAATACTGGAATACTCCAAGATGGAAACTTGGTATAATAAAAGCCTGCAGAAATACCAATGGAAGCAAAATCTCATACTTCATTGCACCTTCAACCCACCCTCAATGCCAAAAATCATTCATCCTGCAGAAACATACATCAACAAATGCTTGAGGAACCAAACTCATTTTCCAATACACAAAATATATGGTCCTGCTTCCTTTGTAATCCTCCTCCTTCTTGCTGTGCTGGAAAAGTCCAGACATACTTACTACCTACTTTCTACTTATTAATGTAGAAAAGTGATAGGAACTGGGAAACAAACCCCAAGTTTGTCCAGACAAATAGCTGTCAAGGCCAAGAATAAGGTGTTCCAAAGGTCAGGAAATACTGACAGACACAGCCTTTTGATGTATCATCTACCAATTAGCAGCAAGCCCTAGCTGCAAAAAAAATGCAAAATACTTGATTGAACTCATTTTAATATATAAGCATTCTGCTTGTTTGTTACTCATCTGGACCAATTACTTACATATAACATCTCACATTTCTTACAGCAAGCTCCCATCTTTCCCACTTGCAAGAAGTGAATCAGAACTCATTAACTAAAATTGCTAAAAATTCCACAAGTACATTGACATGTCTAAGGTATGACATCCCGTCTTTTTTTATTACCTGCAGCCACAGCTAAAGATTTAGGCTGCCTACACTACACAATGCACCTTTCTGCGAAGTTCTCCTCATCCAGAGGGAACTATTGTCTCGTGGACCTCGTGTTAACAAACAAGGAGGGACTGGTGGAGGATGTGAAGGTCGGAGGTAGACTCGGCTGCAGTGACCATGAAATGGTCGAGTTCAGGATCCTGCGTGGAGGA